>Ga0123357_10000640_pt1 | contig 34769 bp, 36 predicted proteins | sample TergutEmb28metaG_FD_89873 | JGI IMG/M metagenome (GOLD analysis project Ga0123357, IMG submission 89873) | Embiratermes neotenicus P4 segment gut microbial communities from Petit-Saut dam, French Guiana - Emb289 P4 | ecosystem: Host-associated > Arthropoda: Insects > Digestive system > Gut ... | reverse complement strand
CTGGCAGCGCGTGTAGGCGCGAACAGCGAATTTGGGCGCTGCCGCCTGCTTGACCTTCAATGCAGTCTTAGCCATGTTTCACTTCCTCTTGCCCGTATGATGTCCGCGCACCTTGACGACCTTTGCGTCGTCCTTGGCCTTGAACGGGAAGCCCAACTCCTTCAGCAGGAAGCGGCCCTCCGCGTCGGTTTCGGCTGTCGTCACGAACGTGATGTCCATACCGCGCGTCCGGTCGATCTTGTCCTGGTCGATCTCCAAGAACATGACCTGCTCGGTCAAACCGAACGTGTAGTTGCCGTGCCCGTCGAACTGGTTGGAGTTAAGCCCACGGAAGTCGCGGATACGCGGCAGTGCCAGCGTCAATAGACGGTCAGCAAATTCCCACATACGGTCGCCGCGCAGTGTGACGTGCGCACCGATTGTCTGGCCCTCGCGCAGCTTGAACTGGGCGATCGACTTGCGGGCCTTGGTGGGGGTGGGCTTCTGACCCGTGATCGCCGTCAGGTCGCGCAGCGCCCCGTCGAGGATCTTGGAATCGCGAGCTGCCTCGCCGACACCCATGTTGACAACAATTTTGGTCAAACCAGGCACCTGCATGACGTTGCCGTATTTGAACTCGTCTTGCAGAGCTTGGCGAATCTGTTGACGGTAGCGCACCTTCAGGCGCGGCATCTCTGCAGCCTGAGCTCTGGTGACCATCTCGCCCTTCTTAGCCTTAGCTTTGCCGCCTTTACCCGTCTCTTCGACGGCCTCATCGGCCTGAACGGCCTCATTTACAGCTTCACTCATCGGGCGATCTCCTTCCCCGTCCGTATTGCGATGCGAGCGCCCCGGGTGCCGTCATACTCTGAACCATCGCGGCGACGCTTCTTGACGTCTTGACGCTCGCTGCCCAAGCGGGTCGGCAGTTCGCCAGCGCCATCGCGCACCACCAACTGCACATTCGACACCTCGATCAGCGCCTCGGACGACACCGCGCCGCCCTTGGTCTGCTGGCCGGTGCGCGGGTCATACTTGTCTTTGACGTGACGCGTCACCACGGCAACGCCCTCGACCTTGACCTTGCCCAAAGCAGGATATGCCGCGATCACCCGGCTGACAGTGCCAGCCTGCTCGCCCGTCAATATCTTGACGCGGTCATTTTTCTTGATACGCATCTTGGCCATATCAGATCACCTCCGGTGCCAGCGAGACGATACGCATGAAGCGCTTCTCACGCAGTTCACGGGCAACGGGGCCGAAAATGCGCGTGCCGCGCGGCTCGCCGCCCTTTTGGACGATGACTGCGGCATTGTCGTCAAAGCGAATGTGAGAGCCGTCGGCCCGACGGTACTCCTTCGTGGTGCGAACCACGACAGCCTTAACGACCTCGCCCTTCTTAACTGCACCGCCCGGAATAGCGTCCTTGACGGCGCACACAATGGTGTCGCCCAGATGGGCGTAGCGGCGCTTCGAGCCACCGAGCACGCGGATGCATAGCAACTCCTTGGCACCCGTGTTGTCGGCGACCTTCAGTCGCGTCTCTTGCTGAATCATTGCCTATGCCTCACTTCGCCTTCTCGACGATCTCGACCAACCGCCACCGCTTGGTGGCGCTCAGCGGACGCGTCTCCATGATGCGAACTCTGTCGCCGACGCCGGCACTGTTCGACTCATCGTGTGCCTTCAGGCGCACCGTCTGGGTCATAACCTTGCCGTAAAGGGCGTGCTTGACGCGGTCCTCAACCTGCACGACTACCGTCTTGTCCATCTTGTCGGACACTACATAGCCTTCGCGCACCTTGCGCCCAGCCCGGGCTGCATTCACATTGTCAGTCATACTCATGCCTTCTTAGTTCCCAACTCGGGCTCGGGCACAATACCCAGATTGCGCTCTTGCAAGACGGTGTAGATGCGCGCGATGTCGTGACGCACCTCGCGCAGTCGGGCCGTGTTTTCGAGCTGGCCGGTAGCGGTTTGAAAACGCAGGCCAAACAATTCTTGTTTGAGCCCCAACACCTGATTCTCGAGATCTTTGCGGGAAAGTCCGCGCAGATCAGTCATCGAGGTTTTCGTCTTGGTTGCCATCAGATGTCACCTGCCTCACGCTTGATGAAACGTGCCTTGAAGGGCAGTTTATGAATAGCCAACCGCATGGCCTCGCGCGCCACCTCTTCGGTGACACCGCTCATCTCGAATAGGATGCGGCCTGGCTTAATGTTGGCGACCCACCATTCGGGTGAACCCTTGCCGGAACCCATGCGGGTTTCAGCCGGCTTCTTGGTCAGCGGACGGTCGGGATAAACGGTGATCCAAACCTTGCCGCCGCGGCGGATGTGGCGCGTCATGGCGATACGAGCAGCCTCAATCTGACGGTTGGTCAGGTATGAGCCCTCAAGCGCTTGGACGCCGTATTCACCAAAGGCCAGCTTGGAGCCGCCCTTAGCATCGCCTGTACGCGACGGGCGCTGCTGCTTACGGAACTTGACTCGGCGAGGAATCAGCATGGCTCACTCTCCTTGGCTTTCAGTAGCGGCCGCCTGCTCTGCAGCAGCGGCTTCGGCCCGACGGCCGCCGCCGGCGCCACGACCACCGCGCGCGCCCCCATCACGGGGTGGACGGCGGGGGCCGCCACGCTCGGCGCCACGGTCACCACGGGCTGGACGGCTAGGCGCGGCCGCGTCACGCGCGGCCTTTTGAGCCGCCCGCTCTGCGCGCGTGCCCGACACGTCACCCTTGTAAATCCAGACCTTCACGCCGATGCGCCCGAAGGTGGTGCGCGCCTCGTGGAAGCCATAGTCGATGTCGGCCCGCAGCGTGTGCAGCGGCACCCGGCCCTCGCGGTAACCCTCGGCGCGGCTCATTTCTGCACCGCCAAGACGGCCGGAGCAACGGATGCGCACACCCTGAGCTCCAGCCCGCATGGCCGACTGCTGGGCCTTCTTCATGGCACGGCGGAAGGCGACGCGTGCGCCGAGCTGTTCCGCGATGCCCTGGGCCACTAACTGAGCGTCCGTCTCGGGGTTCTTCACCTCAATGATGTTGAGCTGGATCTGCTTGCCAGTCAGCTTCTCGAGTTCGGCGCGCACCTTTTCAGCCTCCGCGCCGTTTCGTCCGATGACGATACCGGGACGGGCGGCGTGAAGATACACGCTGACGCGGTCCGAACGACGCTCGATCTCAATCGAGGAGACGCCGGCGCGTTCCAAAGATTTGGTGAGGTAACGGCGAATCTTGTCGTCCTCGCCGACCAGCGCGGCGTATTGCTTGTCCGCATACCAGCGTGACTGGTGGTCGGTGGTGATACCGAGCCTGAAGCCAACCGGGTTGATTTTCTGTCCCACGCTCAGTCCTCCTTTGTGCTTTCCGCAGGCTCGGCTGCCTTGGCCTTCTTCGCCTTTTGGGCAGCAGCACCCGCTGCCGACTTGGCAGCAGTACCCGCTGTCTGCTTGGCCGGCTTTGATTCAGGTTCCGGCTTTGGCTCGACAACCACCGTCAGATGCGCACCCCGCTTGAGGATGCGGCTGGCCGACCCCTTGGCCCGGGCCCGGATGCGACGAAGCGTGACGCCCTCGTCAGCGAAGATGGCCGAGATGTAGAGGTTTTCGGCCTCCAGGCCTTCTTGCTGCTCAGCATTCGCGACCGCCGAAGCTAGCGTCTTGTAGGTCGGCACAGCGGCCGCTTGCGGCGCGAACTTCAAGATAGCCAACGCCGTGTTGGCGTCCTTTCCGCGCACCAAGTCGATGACACGACGCATCTTGGACGCGCTCATGCGTAGGTACTTGGCTTCCGCGAACGACCCGGCGCGGTCCCCCAACAGGGCCCGGCGGCGAGCCGAAATCTTCTCAGGATCTCTCATTTACGACTCATTCCTACCTAGCGCCGACGCGCTTTCTTGTCGTCCTTGATGTGGCCGCGGAAAGTACGCGTCGGGGCAAACTCACCCAGCTTGTGGCCGATCATGCCTTCCGTCACGAATACCGGCACATGCTTGCGTCCATCGTGCACGCCAATGGTGTGACCGAGCATGTCGGGGGTCACCATCGAGCGGCGCGACCAGGTCTTGATGACCGTCTTGGTACCCTTCTCGTTCAGAGCGGCGACCTTTTTGGCCAAATGCTCGTCAACGAAAGGACCCTTCTTCAGGCTACGTGGCATTGTCTACTCCTAGTCTCAGCGCTTCTTGCCGGACTTGCGGCGACGGATAATCATCTTGCTCGATGCCTTCTTCTTCGAGCGGGTGCGACCCTCAGGCTTGCCCCAGGGGCTAACAGGGTGACGGCCACCAGACGTCTTGCCTTCGCCACCACCATGGGGGTGGTCGAAGGGGTTCATGACGACGCCGCGGACTGTCGGGCGGACGCCCTTCCAGCGCGTGCGGCCGGCCTTACCCCAGTTGATGTTCGACTGCTCGACGTTGCCGACGCCGCCGACTGTTGCGCGGCAACGCACGTCGACCATGCGCATTTCACCGGACGGCAGACGCAGCGTGGCGTAGCGCCCCTCGCGGGCCACCAACTGAATGGACGCACCGGCGCTACGGCCCATCTTGGCGCCGCCGCCAGGACGCATCTCGACAGCGTGCACCGTAGTGCCCACCGGGATGTTGCGCAGCGGCAAATTGTTGCCGGGCTTGATGTCTGCGTCCGGGCCGGAGACGATCTCAGCGCCCTGCACCAGACCAATCGGCGCGATGATGTAGCGCTTCTCGCCGTCTTGGTAGTGCAACAAAGCGATGCGAGCCGTTCGGTTCGGATCGTATTCGATGTGCGCCACCTTGGCCGGCATTCCGTCCTTGTCGTAGCGACGGAAATCGATCATGCGGTAAGCCTGCTTGTGACCACCGCCGATGTGGCGCGTGGTGATGCGGCCCTGGTTGTTGCGTCCACCCGTCTTGGGCTTCGACGTCAGCAACGACTTCTCAGGCGTGCGGCGCGTCAGTTCGGCGAAGTCGGCGACGGACGAGCCGCGGCGACCCGGCGTGGTCGGCTTGTATTTGCGAATAGCCATTAGTCAGTCAACCTTCCTTACGCCGTCGCCGTCTCGAAGACATCGATCTTCTGGCCTGGCGCCACGGTCACGATGGCGCGCTTCTTGTCCGAGCGCTTGCCCCACCCGTAACGGGTGCGCTGGCGCTTGCCGGCCCGGTTCAACGTGTTGACGCTGACGACCTTAACGCCAAAGACCTGCTCAACGGCGATCTTGATCTGCGACTTGTTGGCGCTGGGTGCTACGACGAAGGTGTACTTGCCATCGTCGATCAACGCATAGCTTTTCTCACTCGCCACTGGTGCGAGCAGGATATCCCTTGGGTCAGGGATGCGGACTACGCTCACTTTGCTTCCTCCTCGGCTTCGGCCACAGCCTCTTCGACCTTATCCGCCACCTTTTTGGCAGCGGTCTTCCGGACGGGCTTGACGACCTCTTCAGCCTTGGCTTCCACCTCGTCCTTGACGTCGTCAACAACTTCAGCGGCTTTCTTGGCTGCGGCTTTCTTGGCCGGCTTGACTACCTCTTCGACCTCTTCGGCTTTGGCTTCCACCTTGACGTCGTCCACAGCTTTCTTGGCAGTCGTCTTCTTGGCCGGCTTGACAAGCTCTTCGACCTTCGTCTCTGCCTCGTCAACAGCCTCAGCGGTCGTCTCAGTCTTCTTGGCGGGGTGGGCGTCGTCCTTAGCAGGCTTCTTGTCCGCCTTAACCGTCACAGCGGAACCCTTAGCCGCAGCGAATACCTCGAGCGCCGTCTGGGTGAAGACCACCGCGTCGGCCACCACGATGTCGTAGGCGTTCAACTGATCGGCAGCGATAACCTGCACATCAGGCAGGTTGCGCAGCGACAGCCAGCCGACGAAATCGTCGCGGTCGAGAATCGCCAAAATGTTGCGGTACTCGGCCAGTGAAGCCAGCGCAGCGCTCGCCTGACGGGTGGACGGCACATCGCCGCTAACGATGGCGTCGAAGACGAAAACACGCCCCTCGCGAGCCCTATCCGAGAGCGCGCCCAGCAGGGCGGCCTGGATCATGCGCTTGGGCGTCTTCTGATTGTAGGAGCGCGGTTGCGGGCCGAAGACGGTACCGCCGCCGACCCACTGCGGGGCGCGTCGCGAACCCTGACGAGCCCGGCCGGTGCCCTTTTGGCGCCACGGCTTGATGCCACCGCCACGGACCAGGCCGCGCGTCTTGGTGGCATGGGTGCCCTGACGGGCCGCGGCCAACTGTGCCGTCACCACTTGGTGGATCAGCGGCACATTGGTTGTGATGTCGAAGAGGTCGGCCGGAAGATCGACGGTGCCCGCCTTGGCCCCCTCCGTGTTCAATAGATCGATGGTGCTCACGCCAGACCACCCTTCTTGATGGCGCTGCGGATAACCACCAGCGAGCCGTTGTTGCCCGGCACAGCACCCTTGACAATGATCAGGTTCTTGTCGACGTCCACGGCGTGAACCGTCAGGTTCTGCACAGTATGACGCTGGTTGCCCATACGGCCGGCCATGCGCATGCCCTTGAACACCTTGCCAGGCGTCGAACAACCGCCGATAGAGCCGGGCGAGCGGTGCTTGCGGTGCACGCCGTGGGTGGCTCGCAAACCGCCAAAGCCGTGACGCTTAACGACACCTGCTGTGCCCTTGCCCTTGGTAATACCGATGACGTCAACCAGCTCGGCCGCCTCGAAGATGTCGGCTTTCAATTCCTTGCCGATTTCGTATTCCGACGCGTCGGTGGTGCGCAGTTCCATCATGTGACGGCGAGCTGGCACTCCGGCCTTCTCGTAGTGACCGACAACCGGCTTGGTGACACGCTTGGGGTCGACGGCCCCGAAACCCATCTGGATGGCTGAGTAGCCGTCGGTTTGCGGCGTGCGAACCTGCGTCACCACGCACGGACCAGCCTGAATCACCGTGACCGGTATGAAACGGTTGTTCTCGTCCCACAACTGGGTCATGCCGAGCTTGGTGCCCAACAAGCCCTTCAGCTTTCGTTCTATCGTCATTTCACGTTCCTCACGGCAACTTGATCTCGATGTCGACGCCCGCCGGCAGGTCGAGCCGCATGAGCGAGTCAACCGTCTTGGGGGTGGGGTCGATGATGTCGATCAGCCGCTTGTGGGTACGCATCTCGAAATGCTCGCGGCTGTCTTTGTATTTGTGGGGCGAGCGAATGACGCACCACACGTTCTTCTCCGTCGGCAGCGGCACTGGGCCGGCCACTTTCGCACCCGTCCTGGTCACGGTGTCAACGATTTTGCGCGCAGACGAATCGATGACCTCGTGGTCATAGGCCCGAAGCCTGATGCGAATCCGTTGAGTCGCCATATTAGTCCTCTCGTTGAGGGGCAAGCCGCCCAGTTACACCGGAAATTGGCCCGGATTTGCTGGCATTTCAGCTTGTCAAAGCTTTGTTGCTCGGCCCCCGATGTCGGGTGTGTCGCGCACGCTACACTTTTTACCGCCGATTAGCTCGGTGATTTGCAGCATCTTGCGACCGCGGCACAGCGCCACGTAGTCAAGGCAACCACACAATTGTGCCATGTGTTTCACGCCGAAGCAAAATCAACTTTCTCCGCCATTACCTGCGCTATCGTGTTGCCTTGTGATATCGAATACCATCACGGCCACCCCCCTTGATCAGGTAACTACCGTACCCGATGTCGCTCTAATCTTCGAGGGCGGCGGCATGAGAGCGTCCGTCAGTGCGCCAGTGGTTCAGTTGCTGCTGCGCGAAGGCATCGCCTTCCCGCTCGTCTGCGGCATCTCGGCCGGGTCGTCCCATACCGTCAACTACCTGGCCCGTCAACCGGATCGCGCCAAGCATAGCTTCGTCGAGTTCGGCGCCGACCCAAAGATCGGCTCCCCCGCCACCTGGCTGAGGGGACGCGGGCTGTTCGACTCCGAGTACATCTATATGCACACCTCGGGTCCCGGGCAGGCTCTGCCCATCGATTTCGTGACGTTCCAGGCCAACCCCGCGGACATGCGTATCGGTTCATTCGATATCGACGCCGGTGAGGAGACTTGGTTCACCAAGGCCGACATTCACACGCTGCGCGATCTCCTGTCGCGGGTGCGCGCTTCGTCGTCAATGCCGATGCTGATGCCACCCGTCGAGATCGATGGACGGTTTTACCTGGACGGGGCGCTTGGGCCGAGCGGCGGTATCCCACTCGACGCCGCGCAGGCCGCCGGGTTCAAGCGGTTCTTCGTCGTCTTGACGCGCGAGCGGTCATACGTCAAAGGGCCGGAGGTGCCGCGCCAGTTGGCCACCGCTTGGTGGCGCAAACACCCCGCCGTGGGCGAGGCGCTCAACTCGCGCCCGACCGTCTACAACGCCATGCGTGAGCAGATTTTCGAACTGGAGCAGGCCGGGCAAGCGCTGGTCTTCGCGCCAAACACCAAACCACCCGCGACATCGAATACGACAAATGTCGCCACGCTGCAGGCATGCTACGACGCAGGCCTGGCGCAAGCAGAAGCCGAACTGCCGCGCTGGAAGCAGTGGCTCAACCTTTGACGGCGCCGGCCGCCATGCCCTGGATCATCCACTTTTGGACGAGCAGGAACAAGATCAGCGGCGGAATTGCTGCCAGCGATGCGGCAGCCAGGATCTGGCCCCATTCCGTGGTGTTTTGCTGGAAGAACGATCGCAAGCCGATAGAGACCGTCCTCAACGTGGCCGGCGATTTCAGGAAGGCCGACGCCACCATGTACTCGTTATAGGCCAGCAGGAAGGCGTAGATGGCGACAGCAGCCGCACCCGGCCCGGCCAGAGGGACGACGATTCGGATCATCGCCGAGAAGGACGAGCAACCGTCCACCCGGGCGGCTTCTTCCAGTTCTCGCGGTATCGAGTCAAAGAAGCCCTTAAACATCCAGGTGCAAAATGGCAACGCCATGACGATATACAAAATAATCGCCGGAAAGAATGTTTGAGTCAGTTTCAACCGGTTGAAGATGATCATCAAGGCAATGATCGACAGCACCAACGGGAACATCTGGAAGGCCATCAAGGTGTTTGAATAGACGGCATTGACCTTCGTGCGATAACGCGACAACGAATAGCCAGCTAGCCCCGAAGCAACCAATGTGATCGCTGTGGCCACAACCGACACCCACACTGAGTTCGTGAACCAGAGAGGAAAGTCCGTCTTGCTCAAGATAGCTTGGTAGTTCTGCAGCGTCACATGTTGTGGAAGCAGCGTCGAGCCGCGCAAAATGTCCAAGTTCGGGCGGAACGAGTTGATGACCGTCAAGATGACGGGCATGTTTATGAGAAGCATGACTATCAGCAGCACAATCGCCAACACCCACGCCGCAATGCGTCGACGGATCTGGCGTCCCCTTCGCAAATCAACCACGGGGGTCGTCACGGTGGTTTCCTTTGTCGTCTCGGACATCATTCGTTGCCACCTGCCTTCTGGAGCTTGAGCATGAAGTAGGCCAGGACGCCCAGAACCAGCAGCGTCAGCACGGCCGATGCCGAACCAGTGCCCAGACCGTTCGTCCCGAATATGGAAGTGTCGAACGTATAGACCATCATCGTTCGCGCATTGGCCGAGTTGTTCGTCAAGAGGTACGGCGTTTCATAGTCGTTGACCGACCAAATTGTCATTAACACCCACAAGATGGCGCTCATCGGCAAAATCTGCGGGAAGGTCACATGCCAGAACTTCTTCCAGGCATTGGCGCCGTCGATGGCGGCCGCCTCCAGCAGTTGGTCGTCAAGAGCCGATAGAGTGGCCATCAACGACACCAGCATGAATGGGAACGACCGCCAGGCTTTCGCGATGATGGCCGCAACAACCGTCCACTTAGGGTCGTTGAAGAAGTAGATGGGGTGAAGCCCGATGGCCATCAGTACCTGATTGACGGCGCCCGACTGGTCTTGCAGCATCCAGCGCCAAGCCGTCATGCCGACGATTGGCGGCACCACCCAGGGAAGAATCAGCCCGACGCGGATGAACCCGCGCATCGGCATGGGACGCATCAGCAGCAGCGCCAAGCCCAGCCCTAACAGGTACGACAGAATCACCCCGCCGATGGCAAACATTATGGTGAACCGCACGGCACTCCAAAAGCCGGGGTCAGCCAACACCTTCGCGTAGTTGGCCAAACCGATCCAGCCTTGGGACGGCTTGGCCATGACTCCCTTTTGGAAGCTGTACAAGATGCCCTGGATCATCGGCCAAATCTGGGCAAACCCCAGCAGCACAATCGACGGAATGGCCAGGTTAATCGACAGCATTCGGTCTCGTCGAGTCTGGGCGTCACCAGATGTGGCCCTCTTCTTGACCACGACCGCCGTGGTTGTCGGGTTCGACATCGTTGCCTCCCTCCACTTAACTCACATTACATGGAGGACCTGGCCGCCAGAGAAGACGGCCAGGTCCCCACAGAGGCGCTACTTACTTGCGTCTATGAAGCCCTGTAGCTTGGCTTGGGCCGTTGCGGCAGCATCTGCCACGGACGGTGTGCCTGCGAACAGGGCCCTTTCCAGGTCGGTCATCGTCGGATCGCCGTCAACGGTGTTCATGACACCAGAGCCGGTGGCTGCCTGGGTGTACAACGGCTTGGCCGTCGGCGGACCCCATGTGGCTGCAGCCTCTTTGTAGAGCGGATCCGCACTGGCCTGTACCTTGTTGTCAAGCGAGGTACGCGGTGACACGGCCGAGGCACCGGACAGGATCAGTTGATCGCCGACACTGGACCAGTACTCGATGAACTTCTCGGCTTCAGCCGGATGCTTGGTCTGCTTGTAGGCCATGATGCCGTTGATGAAGTAGAGACCGTTCTTGTTGCCGGCATTGTCCGACATGACCGGAACGACCTTGGTGACCTTCAACGTGTCGGCGGACACGTGCGTCGCGAACGACGGCGAGTCCATGACGAACGCAGCCTTGCCCTGGTCGAACAGGGAGATGGCGTCGTCCTGGCTGATCGTCGTGGCCGACGGGTTGATGCAGCCGGAGCCGCCCTGGCCCATCGAGGCGATGTACTGAAGCGCGGACATTTCAGTCGGGTTAGTCGTCAACTGCGGATTGCCGTTGGCGTCCAACATGCCTGCACCATAAGCGATGCCCTGCATGAACGTCCAGTGCGGCGTGCCGCCGTCGGCGATGCCGTAGGTGTCGGCGCCAAGCTTGTGCACGGCGTCGCAATCTGCCTTCAGTTGGTCATAGGTGGTCGGCAACTGCACGCCAGCCTGATCGAGCAGATCGGTGCGGGCGTACCAGACGCGGATGTCCATGCCCCACGGAATGCCGAGGTAGTCGCCATTAGCGTCCTTGTAGTAATCCAGCGTGCCGGGCTTGAAGTCGGCCGCGGTGCCGTCAGACTGCCACTTCTGCACGAGATCATTCAACGGCAAGATGGCGTCAGCGTCTTGCTGCAGGCCGAACGGCTGGAAGCCGCCGCCCGTCGAGACGTCAGGTGCGGTGCCCGAAGCAACGGCTTGGGCGAACGTCTGGTACCAGTTGTCCCAGGTGTTGAGGGTGTAGTTGACGTGGATGCCAGGGTTCGCTTGGTTGAAAGCATCAACCAGCGCTTTGGCCTTCGTGTCATAGACCCCACTGGGGCCCCAAGCCATGTCCCAGAATTCCAGGTTGACGACGTCAGTGGCTGCTCCGCCGCCGGCGCTGGTGCTGGTGGTGGTGCTACCGCCGCCAGACGGAGTGCTGGCACAACCAGCAAAGCCGCTCGCTACCAGCATTGCCGAGAGCGCAACGACGACGCCCTTAAATGCCTTGTGGTGGTGACTCATTTGTTGTTTCTCCTTCTATTTGTAAGGGCCTTCCAGGCAGCTCAGGCCGAGCCTGCCAGGGCGATCCGAAAAAGTGAGACCACCCGCTGATGCGAAATTGGCCTCTTCCAGCGCCGCACTAGGCGACGTCTGAAACTTGTGGGTGGCGAGCCAGTCAGCACCGCGAAGAGACGCCGTGCTCATGACTTCCCGCCACTGTTGGCGGCGACGGCCAAGTCGGCCAGCGCCAAGGCGTACAAGAAATCATCGACCATATCGTCCAGGCTGTAGCGCGGCGTAGCGCCGTCCATGATGGCCAGCAACTCCTGCCACTCTGCTATGTAGCCGTCGGTCTGGTATGGGCCGAAGGTCGTGCTGGTTGAGCTTCCCGGCGCGCCACTGACGACGGCGGTGGCCGACCCGACGTGGACGTACGACGGAGGCATTTGCATCATCAAGGCTGAGCCGTCGTCGTCCGAGATGTGCAGCGTCCAATCGGCCTGCCAGGTGTCGCCCATGCGGGCCAGCAGTTCGACGCTGCCGGCCTCACCGTTCGCTGTGATGGCATAACCCCAGGGTTGCGCTGTTTCAGCCTTGGTGACGCTGTCAAGGCTTGGGAGGAATCGCCGGATCAACGGCAAATCGTGGATGGCCAAACCCAGCACTCCGCCGCGCAGCACGTCCGCCTGGCTGGGCGGTTCGGCCGGCTTCGGGGGTGCCGGCGGCCGAATCATCTTGGTGGCCATATCTTCGTAATACGAGTTCGGAGGCAGATAAGTGGCACAGCGCACGCGAATCGGTGGCTTGACGTGTACGGACATTGAGTCGAAAGCGGCGATCCAAGCTGGGTCATACAGGTGCATGGCACCCACAACTAGGGCCACGCCGGCGGCGCGCACTGCGTCAGCGGCGGTCTTGGCCTCGTCCGCGCTGGTGGCCAGCGGCTTTTCGGCCAGGATGCCCTTGACGCCCGCGGCGCATAAGGCCTCAATCTGGCCGGCATGGAAAGCATTGGGAGACGCCACAACACCGATATCCACTCCGTCCGTCAGCATGTCATCGATGCTGGCAAACGCTTTTGCGCCCAGCGGGGCCGCTACGGCCTCAGCCAAGGTCACATTCGGATCGACGATATGGGTGACGCGAACTTGCTCGCCAAACATTTTGAGAGTTGGCAAATGAATAGCCTGAGTGGCTGGCCCCGCGCCCACGAGACCGACTCGCTGCGTCTGCATACGACTCTCCTTCGTGTCGCGAGCCTTGCACCTCAATGCGCACGGCTACTTTTGTGAAAGTCTATGGCCTATTTGAAGCCAAGTCCACCGAAACTGAGAGCGCTTTCATTGCAAATTGGTAAAGATTTCCGTTCACGCCGCAGCATCGGTTGGATCGTCTCCCAATGGCACCAGTGCCGGCATAGCAAAACGGCTGTCAATTGATGTATCGCCACCCGCATTGATGGCTGCCAGCACGTCGGTGACGTGTGCCGCCATGCTGCCAGACGCACGCGGTGTGCGTCCAGCTTGGACGCTGGCCCACAGTTCGATTGCGCCAACGCCACGCCCCAAACCGGTGTACCCGCCTGACGGTTCCAGTTCGGCCCACTGGGACGGGTTGTCAGCCAGGGCGGCGGCGCCGCGTAGATCGAACATGTTGGGGTCGGGCATACGCAGGGTGCCACCGGTGCCGTAGATTTCCAGCCCGGCTAGCCCGGCAAACGTCTCGAAACTCAAGGAGACGGTGCTGAGCACGCCTGAGACGTGTTCCAATATGGCTGTGGCATATGTGGGCACATCGACGTGCAGGGCTGTGCCCTTCAGCGGACCCGACCCGACGACGCGAGCTCGGTTGGTCGTCCGCGAGCAAGCATGGACGGCTGCTACCGGCCCCAAGTGGGCGACCAACGCCGTGACGTAGTACGGCCCCATATCGAGCACGGGGCCGCCGCCGGCCTCGTAGAAGAACTGAGGGTTCGGGTGCCATGGTTCTGGCCCGGAACCGCCCCATATTGCCATCGCAGCGAATGGCTCGCCAATCATGCCGTCCGCCAGGGCGCGGGCGGTCGTCTGGAGCCCCGTCCCAAGGAAGGTGTCTGGTGCGCAGCCGACGCTGACGCCGGCTTTGGAGGCTGCGATCAGCAGCGCGCCGGCCTCGGCTGGCGTGGCTGCCAGCGGTTTCTCGCTATAGATATGCTTGCCCGCCGCCACTGCGGCACCGTTCAGCTGAGCGTGCGTCGGCGGCGGTGTCAGGTTGACAACCACGTCGATCGCCGGGTCGACCAGCAGTGCGTCGACGGTACAGGCCTGACTGTCTCGTCCAACCACAGCGGCTTGGGCTCGCTCGATGTGAGCGGCCGCGATGGCCGCAACGTGAACCGACGACACAGCATCGAAAGTCTTTAGATACTGGCCAAGGATGTCGCCGGCACCGATAATGCCTATCTGCAAAGTTTTCTCAGTAACGTTCATGACTCACCTGGCGATCATCGTTGTGACGCGGTCGTCCACCAAATCGTGGGCGATGACAAGTCGGTATTGGCCCGGCGGCGTCACCCAAGCCTTGGCATCGTCGTCCCAAATTTGGAAGGCCCGCTGACGGATGTTGACAGTGGCGCTGACGGTTTGGCCGGGGGCGGCATCCACGCCGGCGAACCCGGCCAACCAGCGGACGGGACGCTCGACGGTAGTCTCACCCACCACCTCAAGATATGCCTGCACCGTCTCATGACCAACCCGCGAACCGGTGTTAGTGACATCCACACGTACGGTGACATCGTCGCCGTCCTCAATTACCACCGGGCTGTCGTACTGCCAGGTCGTCCAACCTAAGCCGAAGCCGAACGGGCGCGCCGGCCGCTTGCCTGCGCGCAGCCAGCCGCGATACCCCACATGGATGCCTTCGGTGTAGTCGACCACCAAATCGTCGCCAATCGGCGTGCCGTTGGGTACTGGCACATCCTCATAGCTGGCAGGCAGCGTCCACGGCAGGCGTCCGGCCGGCTCAGTGCGTCCACAAAGAACGTCGGCCAGACTGCGAGCGCCCTCTTGGCCAGCGAACCAGCTCCACAGCACCGTGTTGGCACGCTCCAGCCACGGCAGCACGACAGGCGCGCCGGCGTTGACGGCGATGACGGCGTCGGGCCGAGCAGCAAGCACCGCCTCAACCAGTTCATTCTGGCGTCCGGGCAGGTCCAGGTTACCCCGGTCGAAGCCCTCGGACTCGACGTGCGAGTTCGTCCCGACGATGACCACAGCCAGGTCGGCATCGCGGGCAAGGGCGACGGCGTCGGCAATCTGCTGCTCGGGGGCCGGCTGCGGGGTTTCGTGGTAAATGACGGCTCGTACGAAGCTGTTCCAATCGTTATCGACGAAACGCTGAACCTCGGCCTCAATGTGCGCCGTCGCGGGCCCCTCCACGGTGACGGTGTGGAAAGGTGGGTTGCGGTTTTCGGAGCGCAAGAACACCAAGCCGGCAGGCGTCTCGTCGTGCGACTCAAAGACCAGTTCGCCGTTGACGGTGAACTTTTGCGCACCAGGCGCGCCCAGGCCAATCAGGTGCTGGCCAGGCTCAACGAGCGTCAAGTCAGCAGCCAGGCGCACGCGCTTGGTGTCACTTGGCAGGTCGGCGCGCCAGAAGATGTCGGTATCGGCACGGGTTTCCTCCAGCAGCACGGTGCCGTCGTCCGCCAGGGCTTGCATGTGAATACCCGCTTTGCCGGTGACGGGGTCGGCTACGGATGCCGGGTCGGCGACCAGCGGGGTAACGCGCGACGATGCGCCCGCCACCACACGCACCTGGGCGTTGGGGAACGCCGCACTGAAAGCCTCGACGGCGGTGTGCACGCCGGCTGGTTGCACGAGAGCCGACCCGCCGCCTTGGATATACATGTCGACAGCATTGGGGCCGACGACGGCCACCGACTTGACGGCTGCTGGGTCAGCGATAGGCAGCGCCGCCGTCTTGTCAGCCAGCACGACGATAGCGCGGGCAGCCAGGCTGCGGACGACATCGGCCTCGTCCTCCGGCTTGACTAGGTGCGCCGGCGTTGGCGCGTCATAGCCGTCCAAACCACCGACTCGGCTGGCGAGCAGCAGCAGACGGGCAACCTTGTCGTCGATGAATGCCACATCGACATCACCGCGCTGGACGGCCGCCAGCAACTGGCCGTCGGACCACGGCCCGGCCGGTCCGGGCATAACAAGATCAAGCCCGCCTATGGCCGGTTCGACGGTCGTCTTGGTGGCCGTCCAGTCACTGATGACATCGCCGTCGTAGCCCCACTCGTCCTTGAGGATGCCGGTCAGCAGGCGATGGTGGGCAACCGCAGGGGCGGCCTCTACGCCGTCGTCCAGGCGGTTGTAAGACGCCATGATGCTCCAGGCATGGGCGTCTTTCACGGCACGTTCGAATGGCGCCAGGTACACCTCACGCAGCGGGCGTGGGGCGATACGCGACAGATACTGTGTGCGCATGGTTTCCGACTCGTTGCCGACAAAGTGTTTGACGCAGGTGCTCACCCCCTCGTCCTGAATGCCGTTGATGACGGCGCAGGCCATCTCGCCGCTCAATAGTGGATCTTCCGACTGAAACTCGAAGTGCCGCCCGCCCACCGGCGTCCGTTGGATGTTGACAACTGGCGCCAAGATGATATCGGTGTTATGCCGACGGGCTTCGGCGGCGTGGATACTGGCGGCTTGCCTGGCAAGGCCGGGGTCCCAGGTGGCGGCCACAGCACTGGGGCAAGGAAGCGATAGTGACCGCTCGGACGGATCTTCCTCCTCGCCGCGGATGCCGGTCGGCCCGTCCGACATGACGAGTTCGCGTAGCCCGACGGCGGGCGCGGCATAGGTGCGCCAGTGGGTTTTCCCCGTCAATAACTTGACTTTTTCCTCCAACGTCAGCGCGGCGACGCGAGCCAGAATGTCTGGGGTGACGGAAGGGTTTGGACGCGGTGGCGTCATTGCAGCGTTGCTCATGATGACATCCTAGCGATGCGGCCCGGTCGGCACACGCACCGGGTGGAAGCGATCTCACCACATTGGCAGGCGAACCTTAGGCTGACTCGCGGCAGACTATCTCCGGCTGAATGATCTCCGGCTCGACGGCGATGGTGCCGTCTTCGAGCACTCGCAATAGCATTTGGGAAGCGCGTCGGGCCAACTCCGACGACGGGTTCGCCACGGAGGTCAACTGCGGCGTCGTGTTGCGGGCGAGATCTGAATCGTCGACCCCCACGACGAAGACATCACGACCGACGACCCGACCGTGATCTTGCAACACACGCACCGCGCCTGCCGCCAGCAGGTCGGATTGCGCGAAGACGGCGTCGATGCTGCCGTCTTGCGCCAGCAACCGCCCCATCGCCTCTGCCCCGTCCAGCAACGTGAAAGGCACATGGGCCACTGGCCCGGGCGTGGCGCCGGCTTCGCTGAGCGCAGCGATCCAACCGGCCAGGCGATCCCGTACCGGGCTCATGTCTTCCGGGCCGGCCAGGCAGGCGATGTGGCGGGCGCCGCGCTCCAACAGGCGCCGCGCGGCCAGATAGCCGACTCGCACATTGTCGACGTCGACGTACATGGCCGACTCGACCGACCAGGGCCGCCCGACGTACACCAACGGCGCCGCGTGTCGCTCCATCTGAAGCTCCAGCAGACCGGTGAAATGGTGCGATGCGATGATTGCGCCGTCAACGCTGGACTGCAGCAACCGGTATGCCTTGGTGGGCTCGTCCCCAGGACGCACGATGACGAGGATGAGTTGATAGTCGGTGTCGCGGAACGCCTCCGACACGCCTGTGATGACCCCACCTAGGAACGGGTCGCCGAGCACCAGCAAATTCGGCTCCGGTATCACAAGCGCGACGGCATTGGCTCGGTTCGAGGCAAGCGCCCGGGCCGCCTGATTTGGTGAGAAGCCAAGCTCATCCGCTGCCGCGCGCACCTTCTGTTGGGCCAGTTCCGATGCCGGGCCCGACCCGGTCAAGGCTCGAGAGGCCGTCGCCCGCGATACGCCAGCAACCCGGGCAACATCGTCAAGGGTCGCCCTGGCCACCATCTGATGCCTCCTAGGTAATAAACGCACGAAACATGCTACCGTCAACCGGCCCGCGACCTGGCGCGCAAGCCCCCACCATTAGGCTGATCAGCGAAAGGAGCATTCATGCGAGCGGATTCATTCTTCTGGGGCGCTGCGACGGCCTCATACCAGATCGAAGGTGCCGTCCATGAGGACGGACGCCAGCCGAGCATTTGGGACACGTTTTCACACACCCCGGGACGGGTGGTGAATGGCGACACCGGCGACGTCGCCTGCGACCACTATCACCGCTGGAGCGAGGACGTCGAACTGCTGGCTGATCTCGGCGTCAATGCCTACCGCTTTTCCTTGGCCTGGGGCCGTATCGTCGACGCCGCTGGGCGCCCGAACCAAGCTGGCATCGGCTTCTATTCGCGCCTTGTCGATGCCTTGTTGCAGCACGGCATCGAACCAGTAGTTACGCTCTACCATTGGGATCTGCCCCAGGTGCTCGACGATGCAGGCGGCTGGCTAAACCGCGATACCGCCTACCGTTTCGCCGATTACGCAGCGGTCGCAGTGGCGGGGCTGGGCGATCGCGTGCACAACTGGACGACTCTCAACGAGCCGTGGTGCTCGGCCTTCCTGGGGTACGGCGCGGGTGAACACGCCCCGGGGCACACCAAGCCGGGCGAGGCGCTGCGGGTGGCCCACCACCTCAACCTGGCCCACGGGCTCGGCGTCCAAGCCATCAGAAGCGAATGCTCTAACGCCAGTGTCTCAGTCGTCTGCAACCTGCACGCCATACTCCCCGCGTCCGACTCCCCCGCTGACGTTGCGGCCGCCGAGCGGTTGCGGCGAGTCGGCAACGACATCTGGACGGGCCCGATGCTCGACGGCCAGTACCCGGCCGGGCTCATAGACGAGACCAGCGCATACAGCGACTGGTCGTACGTCCAAGACGGCGACCTGGACATTATCCACCAGCCACTCGACGCTTTCGGCGTGAACTTTTACTCGTCGTCCCACGTGTTCGCCGACGGTCGGACTTTGACGCAACGGATCGCTGACGCAGGCCCCACCTGCTGGGTAGCTGACGACGTCGATTTCAAGCCGCCCAGCGGGCCGCTGACGGCCATGGGCTGGAATATCGACCCCGCGGCCCTGACGTGGTTGCTGGAAGACTTCGCCAAGCGCTGGCCCGGCTTGCCCGTCTTCATCTCAGAGAATGGTGCCGCGTTCGACGATGTCGCCACCCCTGATGGCGTCCACGATCAGAAACGCATTGAGTACATCGACGCCCACATTCAGGCTGTCGAAGCGGCCATGGCTGCGGGTGTCCCGGTCACCGGTTACTTCGTCTGGTCGCTGCTCGACAATTTCGAGTGGGCATGCGGGTATACGCGCCGCTTCGGATTGGTACGCGTCGATTACCCCACCCAGCAGCGAATCCCGAAGGACTCGTACGCCTGGTATCAGGACACGATCAGCCGCCATTAACTGGCGCGGTCGCCCGTCCAACGCACTTCGACAGTCGCGCCAACTGGGGCCAATGGCAGTGTTTTCCCAGCGACTGGCCGACCGTCAACGGTCAGCTTGCCGGGGCCACCGGGGTTGTCGACTGTGACGTGGTAAGTGGCGCCCCGGAACCGCCTGGTAATTGTGAATGACCCGAACTCGGCCGGCATCCGCGGATCGATGACCAAGCCGTCGAAATCGGCCCTCACACCGAGCAAGTAACAGGTTGACGCATGGTAAGACCAGGCGGCCGTGCCGGTCAGCCACGAGTTTTTGGCCTCGCCTGGTCGCACCGCCGCCGGGCCGGCAACCATCTGTGCATAAACGTATGGCTCAAGGCCATGCACATCGGCAACCTGGTCGCGATACGTGATGCGCTGGTAGTAGTCGAGCGCCCGCTGCGGCGAACCGGCCATCGTCTCGGCGATGATGACCCAGGGGTTGTTGTGGCAAAACACTCCCCCGTTTTCCTTATAGCCGGGCGGGTAGCTCGATATCTCGCCCAATTCGACGTGATACCGGGTGTATGGCGGGGCAACCAGCGCGATGCCGTGGGAGCCAGCCAGATGCTGCGCGACGGAGTCAAGCGCAAGACTCGCCCGGCCGTCATCTGCACCGCAGCCACCCATGACGCACATTCCCTGTGACTCAATGAAGATTTTCCCCTCTTCGTTGCGCGACGAACCGACCGGCGCACCGGACGCGTCGTAGGCCCGCAAGAACCACTCGCCATCCCAGCCGGCCGCATCGACAGCCCTGTGCATGGCCACCAGCGCGTCTGACACCTCGCCAACCGGCGCGCCGCGATGCGAGAGCATGGCCGCCAGGTCAGGCACGGCCCAGCAAAACAGACCGGCGATGAACAAGGATTCCGCCACTAGCCCGTCGCCTTGGCCTTGAGTAGTTTGGAATGACTCGCCGGGCTCTGTAGAAAAGCAGTTCAGATTTAGGCAGTCATTCCAATCTGCCCGACCGATCAGCGGCAACCCGTGTGGGCCGAGGTTCGATAGGACATGCTGGAAGGACGCCATCAGATGATCGATCAACGGCACAGATTGGGCGTCGTCGTTATCAAATGGAGTCGACTCGTCCAGTATCGCCCAGTCGCCGGTCTCCTTGATGTAGTAGGCGACGCCGACGATCAGCCACAACGGGTCGTCATTGAAACCGGTGCCAAGCCCGTGATTGCCACGCTTGGTCAATGGCTGGTACTGGTGGTACGCGCCGCCGTCGGCGAACTGCGTTGAGGCTAGATCGATGATCCGCTGGCGAGACCGCACCGGCTCCATGGCGACGACGCCCAGCAGATCTTGGTTCGAGTCGCGAAAACCCATGCCTCGCCCGATGCCCGTCTCGAAGAAGCTGGCCGACCGCGACAGGTTGAACGTCGTCATGCACTGATAGGGGTTCCACGAGTTGACGACGCGATCGAAGCGGCCGTCGGACGAGTGGACCACGAATTCCGACAGCTTGGTATCCCAATATGCGCGCAAGTCGGCCAGCGCAGATTCAAATTGCGCGGGTGTGGCGAAGCGTGTCATCAGGTCGCGCGCCGGTGTCTTGTTGACGATGCCGGTGACAGGCCCGGGGCTGGGTTTGTTTGTGCTGATAAGCCCTGCGCCGGGTGACTCCCATTTTTGATCGGCCGGATTCTCGACATAGCCGAGCCCGATGATGAACTCGCGGCTGGCGCTGGGTGCCAACGTGAGCTCGATCTGATGAGACCCGATGGGGTACCAGCCGGCAGCTACCGAGCCGGTTGCCCGTCCCAGTTGCGGCACGATCGCCTGCGCCAGCGAGCGGCCCTTGCCAACAAAGGCGTCGCGATCAGTGTCAAAGCCGACGGTGGGCGCGTTGGTCCAGTAGACGGCGTAGTGGTTGCGGCGTTCGCGGTACTCCGTCTTGTGATAAATGGCCGAATCGTCGATTTCGACTTCGGCCAGGGAGAGATTTCGCTGGTAATTGGTCTGGTCGTCAAACGCGTCCCATAAGCAGAACTCGACATAACTGAACAAGCTTACGGTCTTCGCCTGCTGGCTCGTGTTTGTCACAACCACCCGGTTGATCTCGGCCGTCGTGCCTAGTGGCACCAGTGTTGTGGTTGCGACCGATAAGCCGCCCCGAGTGCCGGTGACGGTGGTGTAACCAAGGCCATGACGGCATTCGAAGCTGTCAAGCGGAACGCGGCATGGCGCAAAGCTCGGGCTCCAGACGTCTGCGCCATCGCGGACGAACAGATACCGTCCATTTTCGCCTGTCGGCACGTCGTTGTAGCGAAACCTGGTGAGCCGCCGCAACCGGGCGTCTTGGTAGAAGCAGTAGCCACCTTGAGTGTGGCTGATCAGCGAATAAAAACCGTCGCTGCCAAGATAGTTGATCCACGGTTGTGGCGTGTCGGGTGTCTCAATGACGTATTCGCGCGCCTCATCGTCGAAGTGTCCAAACTGCATTGCCTGACCTCCTCTGCTCGCCGATTCACCAAGCAGTGGTTTGACATTAGCAGAATTCATGGAATCGCTTCCACTCTGGGGCCGCAAGTTCCGATGTGCCAGAATGGATGCGTGGCTCTTGTGATTATTGACGCTCGATCAGCCGCCGAGTATGCGATGGGGCACCTGCGTGGCGCGGTCAACATCGACCGCCACAGCCCCGGCCTTGACGACCGACTGCGCTTGCTCAACCCAGCTGATACCTACGTCGTCTATTGCAATGGCGGCCACCGGGCTGGCCAGTTGCGAGAGCACCTAGAGAACCTCGGCTGTTATCTGGCCGATAGCTACGGCATCAGAGCAGCCCAAATGGCTACCGGGCTGCCGATCGTCACAAACTGAACCACGCCATCAGAAAAGAGAAACCATGAAAACATTCCCGATGCCCGGCACCGATTTGACGGTGCCACAAGTGGTCCTCGGCACCATGCGCATCAACACCCTCGACGACGACGCCATCCGTACTCTGTTCAACAGCGCGCTGGACGACGGCGTCAACTTTTTCGATCACGCAGCCTTCTACGGCCCCGCACCACATGTCTGCGAAACGCGCTTCGCCCAGGCCATGAAGTTGACGCCCGCCCAGCGCGACGGCATCATCTTGCAGACCAAGTGTGGCATCGTCAACAGCAGTCAAGGCACGCGATTCGACTTCAGCTATGAAGAGATCACCGCCTCTGCCGAGGCGTCGCTCAAGGCGCTCGACACCGATCACATCGACATTCTGCTGCTACACCGGCCGGACGCGCTGGTCGAGCCGGACGAAGTGGCTCGGGCCTTCGATGAGCTGCAGGCCGCGGGCAAGGTGCGTTACTTCGGTGTCAGCAACCACACGCCAGCCCAGATCGCACTTCTTAAGAAGTCGGTCAAACAGCCGCTGGTGGCCAACCAGATCCAGATCTCGTTGACGCATTGCCCCAGCATCGCCCAGGGCGTGGCGGCCAACATGTCGTGGACTGACCAATCCATCAGCCGCGATGTCGGCATGGTCGACTATGCCCGTCTGAACGACATCACGCTGCAGGCCTGGTCGCCATTCCAGAACCCTGATTGGTCGGGCACCTTCATTGGCAACCCCGATCAGCCAGAACTCAACGCCGTACTAGCGCGCTTGGCCAGTCAGTACGGCACAACGCCGACAGGTATCGCGACGGCCTGGCTGGCCCGTCACCCCGCCCAAATGCAGGTGGTGGCCGGCACGATGAACCCGGCCCGCCTCAGGGAGATCGTTCAAGGTGCCGGCGTGGCGCTGACCAAGTCCGACTGGTACGAGTTGTTCGTCGCCGCTGGCTACATCGTCCCGTAACCAGCCCAAACCGGCGCTCCGCTCACCAGAAAAGAAACGAGGCCAGACACCATCGGCTCGGGTGAACCAAGGTGTCTGGCCTCATTGATGCGTCTAGGCCAACGCCATATTGACGAAGTAGGCGACAAACAGCACCGCAATTATCGCCAATACCGGGTGGATCTCCTTGAGCTTGCCACGGAACAACTTGATCAGGCAGTAGAAGATGACGCCCACGGCGATGCCGGTGGTGATGGAGTAGGCGAACGGCATCACAGCGATTGCCAGGAATGCCGGGATCGACGCTTCCATGTCTGTCCAGTCGATGTCCTTGACCGGACGGATCATCAGCGCGCCAACCATGATCAGGGCCGGTGCGGTCGCCAGGCTCGGCACGGCCATGGCCAGCGGCGCCAGCACGATCGAGGCCAGGAACAGCACACCAGTTGTGGCTGCCGTCATACCCGTCTTGCCACCTGCGGCGATGCCGGCCGATGACTCAACATAGGTGGTGGTGTTGGATGTGCCGAACAGCGAGCCGAACATGGTGGCGATCGACGGCGGCACCAGCGAACGTGCGAAGCGGGTGTGGAAGCCCTTGACCTTGGCGACGTCGTCGATCTCCTCTTCGGTGAAGATGCCGGTAGCGCGGCCGAGACCCAGGCTGGTGCCCAGTTCGTCGAACAGACCGGTCATGGAGAAGGCGAAAATGGTGGCGATGGCCAACACGATCTTGGACGGGTTGGAGAACAGCGACGGGATGGAAATCACCGACTGCCCGAACACCCCGCCCAGGTCCTTGAAGGATTGCCCCAGCGTGCCGATGTAGCCGCCCCAGTCCATGTGTACCAAACCGAAGAACGCCGCGACGATGGTCATGACGATGATCGAAATGAGGATGGCACCCGGCACTTTCAGGACGTACAGGATGATCGTCAAGGCAATGGCGACAACGGCCAGAATCAGCACGGCACCCTTGATGGCGACGATGGCAGGCACCGCGCCCGCACCAGCGATGATGGTGGCCGTCGCGGGGTCATTGCCCAGCATCGTGTAGGTGCCAGGGTCGGACGTGAACGACAACAGGCCAGCGTCCTTGATGCCTATGTAGGCGATGAACAAGCCGATGCCAACACCCATAGCCGACCGCAACGCCTTTGGTAGCGAGGCAACGATATGTTTCCGGATACCGGTGGCCGTGACGATCAGGTCGATGACGCCACTGAGGAAAACCATCGCCAAAGCTTGTTGCCAAGTGAACCCTAGGGCGAAGACGACGGTGAACGTGAAGAAGGCATTGAGCCCCATGCCAGGCGCCATGCCGTATGGCACGTTTGCCCACAGGGCCATCAGCAGGCTGCCAGCAGCGGCCGCGATGCAGGTAGCCAGAATGATGGCACCGACGGGGAACGGATTGTCAGGCGTGCCGGTCTGACCGAGGATGCTTGCGTTGACCGGGATGATGTAGGCCATAGCGGCGAACAACGTCAAACCGGCGATGATTTCAGTACGGGCATTTGCTCCGTACTCCTTCAACTTGAACACGGTGTGCCCTTTCCTTTGGCCGCTTAGCGGCCCTAAATACGGTTGCGATTCCGCGTGGTAATGAGATCCTCGGGGAAGAGCCACGCCCAGGCACCACAGACAGCCTGCGCAGTGAAGGAGATCATGGCCCACAGGTTAGACCAAGCAAGTTACAACCATGTAACTTAGACTGTCATTAGTGCCTTTCCAGGGCCCGCCAAACGATGATGGGCGTCGCCACCGTCAGTATGACGCACATCCACTGACCTATTACAAAGTGCGCGTTGTAGATGGTGTACCCCCATGACGTCGACTGGCTAACGGTCATTGCCAGCCAGAAGACGATATATACGGCGCTGGCGGCCATGAAAACCCGATTGAGCACCTGCTGGGCGACCTTGGCGTTGGAAGAGCAGATCAGGAAGGCGATGCAGATCGCCCAGATTGCCCAAGTACCCTGCTGTATCAGTGCACCAGCCATGAGAATCAACAAAATGGGCCACGGCAGGGCCTTCAACACAATAACGAGCTTGCCTTGCGGGTCGGACGCCCCATACTGCGCCACAATGCCGCGGCCCTGACGCGGGCTTGATGCGGCATAGGCGCTGCCCGGTGCGGGGTAGCCAGCCGGCAACGGCTGGCCGTTCTGTGTCGCCGCCCAGCGCTGAGCATACGGATCCGCTGATGACACCGCACCCTGACGAGCAATGGCACCGACGCTGTGATCAGGCGGCCTGATTCCAGCGGAGGGCACCACCGGCGCACCGGTTGGTGGTGCCCACTTGGCCGTCGTCACAGGGGCACCCGTCGGCGGCGCAAAGTCAGGAGCGCCCAGCGGCGTGAGATTGACGAATGGTTCGCGGGGGTCGCGCTCGCTGACCGACGCCATTTGGTCCTCTTGACCAGCTTCGAACGGCAGATGCGGGTCCCGCGTCGCCGGCGGCGCCGGAGCCACCGTGTCCAGGGCAGGCCCAGGGTCTGCGGCCGCCGTGTAGTCAGCCGGCGCCGGCGCATCACTACCAGCTGGGACGGTCAACGTGGTCGAGTAGGGCCCCAACGGTGCGGCGTCTGGCGTGGCAAAGCCCGCCGGCTGTTCATCTGGCGCACCTGTCTCGTCCATCCACATACTTGCCATTGTATCGGGGATACCTGTGGAGTGACTGTCTGGAAACGGGCGGTCCGTAGCATAGCGAAGAAGCGGCGGTCATGCCTGGGCCGGCTGGAACCCGACATAGGCAGCGCCGAAAGTGGCCCCGGTTGGCGTCTTTGACTAGGCTGGTGTCAGTATAAAGAAAGGCGGGCCCATATGCCGACCGGCAAAGTGCGCTTCTTCGACGCGGAGAAGGGCTTCGGATTCATCGCCAAGGACGATGGCGGCGATGTCTACATCCGCGCCAACGCGCTACCCGCGGGCGTGACCGCGTTGAAGCCTGGCCAACGTGTTGAGTTCGCCGTTATGGAGGGACGTAAGGGCGAGCAGGCGCTGGCGCCGGTGACCGTGCTGGACACGCCGGCCTCGCTGTCGAAAGCTGCGCGCAAGAAGCCCGAAGATCTCGCCACGATGTTTGAAGATCTGATCAAGATGCTCGACGGCATCGGGGCCAGCTATCGTCATGGCCGCTACCCTGACGAAAAGGTCGCCGGCAAGGCGGCCGGGCTTTTGAGGGCCGTCGCTGACGAGTTGGAGTTGTGATGGCGCCAGTAACCGTCACCAAATTCAAGCTCGATACCGTCCTGCTAGCAGCGCAGGATCAAGCCCGTCAAGCCGCCGAAGAACAAGCTGGCGACTGGGGTGTCGGTGAGTGGCTTGGGGCTGAAGCAGACTCCGATCTCACATTGACCCACAGTTTTGCCTGCCCCCACCCCGGCTACGTCGGCTGGCGCTGGACGGTGGCGATGGCACGCGTGCCGCGTGCCCGAGTTGGCACCATCACAGAAGTCGATTTGATGCCGGGCGATACCTCACTGTTGGCGCCAGCCTGGGTGCCGTGGAGTCAGCGCATACAACCGGGCGACGTTCGCCCCGGAATGGTGCTGCCGACAGCAGACAACGACCCGCGCTTGGAGCCTGGCTTTACCGGCGGAGAATTGGCTGCCGACGAGGACCCCGCCGAATGGGCGGCGACGCGCGCCGTCGTCGCGGAATTGGGCTTGGGTCGCGAGCGCGTGCTCAGCGATTACGGCCGTACATCGGCGGCTACCCGTTGGATGCGCCAAGGCGGCCCGGACGATCAATCGTCCCGCCTGGCACCCGGCGAATGCATCACCTGTGGCTACTTTGTGCGCCTGGCCGGCGCGCTGGGCAATGTGTTCGGGGTCTGTGCCAACGAGTACTCCCCAAGCGACGGTCGAGTCGTCAGTGTCGATCACGGTTGTGGCGGGCATTCCGACACAACCGTAGAGCCGTCGGGCGAAACCGAGATGTCGGCCCCGGTATTCGACACGGTGACGATTGATCACCCGATTTTCGACTGAGCGCGACGCCGCCAGGCCAAGCTGACTGCTACCAATGCTGCACCCAACAGGGTGGGCGCCCAACCGGCCCAGGCACCGTCAAACAAGCTACCGCCGGTGGCGGCTCCGGCGCCAGGCGGCGGCGTTGGCGTGGGTGTGGGTGTGGGACTAGGGTCAGGCGTTGGAGTCGGCGAAGTGTCCGGCTTCCCAGTCAAAGTGATACGCACATCGAAGTGCATCACATAGCTCGAGTGGCCGCAGGCCTGACCGGTGGTGGCGTCACTTGGGAAGTAATAGCCAGCCGTCACCGAAAAGTCGGCGCCCTGCTCAACATCGAATTGGACGCTCCAAGTCGGGTCTCCGGCTTCGATGGCCTGGCGCCACGTCATATCGGCGCCAGTGTCGCCAGTTTGCCAAGTCAGGTGCAGCAAGCTCGCTAGCTCGCCGTTGACGGCATCGCCGTCACCAGACGCGGAGACATTGACAATCTGCACCAGAGCGGTGGCCGCTGTCGGCCCGTCATTGCGGACATGCAGGGTGCGTGCCTCGTGGTCGCCAGGCACGACGACCGGCGAACCGACGAAACTGCCCATCGCCGAGGCCGACTGCCCCGGCTGCCAATTTAGGCCCGCCGCCGGTGCATCCCAGGCCAGGGCGATGGGGTCGTTAGACGGGCTCGCATGTGCAAAAGCTGGCCAGTTGGCCAGCCCGATGGCCAGTACCATGGCCAGAATTGCTACCAAACGATGTTTCATGTCACGCCCCAGTCCGCCCGGCGTGGCGCCGCAACTTCAACGAGGGCATCATGGGTGATTTCCTCATCGGAATCGAGTTCATCATCGGGATCAACGTCGGTTTCATCGTCAGAAGACGGCTCTGACCGACGTCGCGCAGAGGTTATGACACTGACAACCCCGACTAGGATCAGCACCACGCCAACCCCGGGCACCAGCCACGGCCCAGCCTGGCCCACCCATTGCCGCGCCCAGCCCACCTTGGGGACGACGTACAGGACGTCGCCGCGCACCTGGAAGTCGTGCACTGGCCCCCATGAGTCGGCCACGTTGTTGTTGTCGCCCTGGGTGATGAACGAGACACCAGACGCACCGATCGCCTTCCCAATTATCCGGTGTGTCACTAACGTCGGATCGTCCGGGTACGGCAGGAACGTGATGACATCACCGATGTTCAGATTGGCGGCCTGCGCAGTGTCGACGCCACGGGTCACGACCACGTCGCCCGGGTTGATGCCCGGGCGCATGCTGCCGGTCAACACCGTCAGGCTCATGCCGCCGGTCACTTTGGGCACGACAACCAGCGCCACGGTCAGGATGACAGCAGCGAACAGCGCACAAGTCGTCAGGGCCGAAGTCACCATCAGACCGATTCTGCGTCGCATGTTGCACTCTCCTTTCGTGGCGCTGGTTTCGAATCGAGCTGCGATCTGGGGGCTCGCTCAACGAGCCCCCAGCCGCGGTTCACACATCACGCAACGGCGCGATCCTGAGTCAATGTCAGGCTGACGGCATCGGTTAGTGTCAGGATGGCGTTCATGTCTTCAACATCGGGAGTACCCACGGCGAACGTCGCGTAAAGGACGAAGACAACCGTGCCCGATTCGTCCGGCGTCAACGTCGCCAGCTGGATGTCGGCGGCCGGTGTCAGGGCAGTCTGAGGCACGATCGCCTCGTTTGTCGCCGAGTCGTACACCGCATACCCCAATGTCAGGTACGAGAACCCGCTGAGGAAGGTCGCGTCGAAACCGCCTAGGCTCAATTTCGCCTTGAGGTTGTCACCCACTAGCAGGATGTCGTAGGCGAATGCCAGTGCCACCGTGTCGCCTGGCACCATTCGGAAGTCGTCGGTGACTAGGGCGCCTGAATTGGCGATTGTCACGCCTTCGATGATGACGGGGTCATTCGTGTCGGTTAGGTTGGCCCGATCCGCCGAAATATCATAGGTGGTTGGATCTCCAACAGGGTTAATGCTCATTTCGCCCGCCTGGATTGACCCACCGTCCAGATTGGCCGATGTTGTCCACAATGCATAGGTGCCACCGCCCATGAGTAGGGCGGCGCCCAAAGCGGCCGCAATAACGCCATTGCGGGCCTTCTTAAGATCTGTTCGCATCTCGATTCCTTTCAACTGATTGCGAAACCGAGTCAAGCCGGTTGCTTGACCCTACCTTTTGGGCATCTAGATGCCCTTGTGGATTCGGCGCCATTAGCCGACCCCCACAAGCTTTGTTGTGACGTGCGTCACGTTGATGGCGACGGGCTGCTGAGCGGCGGGGTCTGGCCCAACCGTCACAGACCACGGCGCCTGGTTCGAGTTCACGGACCCGCCGTTTGCGTCGGTGCCGGCCGCGCTGGCCGTGGTGTTGTACTGATCCGTCACCCCATTGAATGTGGCCACCAGACACCAAGCCTGGCTGCCACCCGTCCCTGCGGGACGGGGGTCTTCGCTCGGTGCGACGGCAATCGTCGCGCCCGTGGCGCTGTCCGTTAGCACCCGACCTGACGTAGCGCCGACTACGCACCCGTCGCTGCCCTTCGGGAAGAACTGGATATCCGCGTCGTCCAGGAAGCTGTCAACAGGGACGTTACCCAAGCTGATCTTGTAATCAAGGCCGTCGGTGCCAGACGTCATCCACTTGATTGTGAAGCCGATCGCCAGTGACTGACCTTCGGCCGTTGCGATAGCCTTCGCGTCGTCGCTGGTCAACTCGAAGCCGACGGTCTGACCCGGTCCAGTAGCCACGTCAGGTGCGTCACTGCCGTCGCGCTGCACAGAAAAGCCCGTGATGCTGGTCTGCGCCGCAAGCGTGGTGAGCTGCGTGTTGGAGGCCCACATTGCCATCGTCGTACCGTGGACACCCAGCGCCACACCCAGCCCGACGACAAGCCACGGCAGCAGGCCGGCAGCGTAGGCACGACCGCGTCCTTCACGCATGGCCCGGCGGGCGGTCGTGGTGGTGACGTTTTCCTCAGGCGACGGCGATACCGCTCGGCGTGCATGGTATTGCTCCACGATGCTCACCCCCTGACCTGGTTGGCAGTGACGGTGATGATGCCCAGAGGCAGCTCGTCGTCCTGCGGTGGCGAGGCCGGGTCGGCATAGACGCCCAGGCTGTCGGGCATGGTCACGGTGATGATCAGGTGCCAGGTTGTCGATCCGCTTGAGACAAGACCGGACGGCGACAACTGCTCGCCCATCGCTGCGGCACCAGAGTCTGGCAGCACCTGCTGGTGGTCGGCGTCGGCGATGGACCACCCCGTCACCGCACCAGAGGGCAAACCGGCCCAGGTTACGGTCATGACGACGTTAAGGTTGTCACCCACGAACGTGGCGTCGATCTGTTGATCAACGATCAACTGGTCGCCACCCCCAAGCGAAACGGACGCCAGCGAGTCGGCCCCGCTGCCAGAATTACCCTGGGTGGGGCTGTCCCACGTCAATGCGCCGAGGCTGATATCAAAGTCACCAGCGACGACTACGCCCCGGACCGGAGCTTCATCGGTGAACATGGCATACGTCACCGACCCGAATAGGCAAGCGGTCAGCGCACCGATGATGCCGCAGAGCCGCCAGGCAAAGCTTTTCGTTGTCATTGTGGTGGCACCTCCCCCGAGGCCACACACCCGACCGGGGTGTTCACCGGCACGTCAATCGTGCAGATCGTCCCAAGGACGGCGTCGGTCACGACGACGCCCGACGCGCCAGGCTGACCGGTGCCGGACGGCTGGCCCGTCACAGGGTCGTTGTGTGAATAGGTGACGGTGTAGGTCCACCAGACCATAGAGCCTGTTGGCACTGACCCGCCATTTGGCACCTCGACCGCACCGGAATGGTTCGGTACATCAATGATGTCTGTGTAAGACAACCCGCTGGCATTCGTCCAGCCGCGGATAGCAATGCTGAGGTCGCCCGACACCCAGTACAGGTAAGCGTTGACCAGCGTGTTGGTGGCAACCCCGTTAATGGTCGCTGACACGTTGACCTTGCCCGCGTCGCGCGGGGGGCACGTGTACGTCACTTGGGAGTCAGATACCACCGTGATGCTGTTCTGATCGACGGGGCCACCGTGATTGATGGTTACCGGCGGAATGTCCACGGTCGCACGCACTATTGTGACGGCCGTCAGCGTCCCGCTGCCCTGGTTGACGAACAGGGCGCCCGAGACGGCATCCTGCAGGCCGTAGACCGTGACCCCGGCAACCGTCCAGGCGGCCGGCATGAGCTCCTGAACGAGCGTGCCTCCGCTCCACACGCGAACGTTGTAGATCACCCCGGTAAAGGCACTGTCGGCGGTGGTGGTAGCGTCGCCTGTGTTCGCAGCACCGACAAAGATAGTCTGCGACCCGGAAGGCAACGTTGCCGAGCCCTTGTTGGCACCGTCAAACGACCAAGCACCAGACTGGAACCCCGCGGTATGGCGCCCCAGATCAGTGGGCGACGCCAGAACGGCATTGACCGAGCTGACACCGACACCCTTTAGCTGGTTGCCCTCAACTGACACGCCCATCGAACCCGACGTGAGCGGTGGTCCAGCCCCGATGATCGTCGTGCCATTTGGATTGCTACTGGAATCCAGGCTGTAGTCGACCGTGAAGTTGATGTTGTTGCCCGGGGTTTTGCCCGTGTCGATCCAGGAAGCGCCGTCGAAGTGCAAACCACCGACCGGCGTCACAAAGCCGCTACCGAAAACCGAGCAGCCCGCGCTGCCCTCAATGGGGCCCGCCTGGGGCGAGACGCGGTCCAGACCGGCTGGCTTCGTGCCACCATAGTTGTAGCCGTCCGTAAACGTGCCGACCACAATAATGCCGGACTTCACGATGACATCGACCAAACCGGTGCCGTCACCGGGCCGCGGGCTCTCCGGCACCGTGCATGTCAGCTGGGTACCGCCATTGCTGGCGGAAACGTCCTTACATGGGACGTTCTGCGAGCCGTACCTGAAAGTGACGGTCGGGGTCTGCACGTCGAACCCCTGGCCGGTAATCGTCAACTGGTTGCCACCGGCGACCGGGCCATACGTCGGTGCGATGTCCGTCGCCTCAACCACGCGTGGCGTGCAGGGCTTACCAGCGATGCTCTGCGCCTGCGAGTATTGCGACGATTGCATCTGGCCAAGGTAGCCACTAGTACCCTTGGTCTGTGTCTGGATGCGCACCGCGCCAGATGTCAGGCCGGTGGTGCTGACCAGCTCAGGTGGTATGGGAACTGCGACCGAACTGGTTCCCGTGATGTTCATCTCCGTCGAGCCGAGGTATACCTCGGCGACCGGATTCTCCCCTCCGGTCGGCGTCGGATTCTTCGTCCAGAAGACGTCGACCCGCAACGGCACGCCCGGCGCCGACATGCCGTCCGGAACACCTTGCGACTGAGGGGCCACATTGAAGGTCAGCAGGCAACCCGTTGGCTGCACGGAGGCGGGCATCGGCATCCATGATGTTATGCCGCCGTTTGTCCTGTTGGCGGCCACATTGGCCATGCCAGAACCTAACGCATTGGCGACCATGACACCACCGGCAGCCTGATACTCATTTGTCGATTGCGTGCCGGCGTTCTTTGGCCCGAATGTGTTGCGCTCCATGGTCACGATGCCGGCCCCGGCAAGGTAGATGCCTGAGCTGCTGAAACCATCGAAGTAGTTGTCAGAAATGCTCAAGCCACTAGGCGTGGTGCCAGTGATTGTGTTGGACCAGGTGATAGCGGTTGCCTGGTTCGATACGCCCGAGCTATCAAAGCGATTGTTGGTGATCGAACTCGTGCCGCCAATTCCCGCGTTATTGGGCAGCGTCACCAGCGCGGCAAGCACATCGCTGGTCGACGCGTTGTTGTTCGTGAAGGTGTTGTCGTGGATACTCAGGTTCCACAGTTTGCCCACGTAGTGCGCGTTGAAGATGCGGTTGACGACGGCTGTGCCGCCCCATGTCTTAAGGTTGTTGACCGTGCTCGAACGCATCTCAAAGCCGTCCAGGTTGGCACCCTGGCCAAGTGTGACAGCCGTGTTTACGCAGCCGGTTCCGACGCTGGATGAGCATGTAGCAGCCGAAGGCGGGGCTGACTGGGGGCTTGTGAAGTCGACACCCTCCACCAGCACATTGGTCGTAGTCGAGGTACTTCCGGCTGGAGTGAATACTAGCGCGCCATTGAAGTCGGGCGACGATCTCGCGCCCCCCGGAGCCAGACCGCCGACGCGGTAATCCTTGAATGTGACGCCAGTCGCACCGTTGTTCACCGAAATGAAGCGCTGCATCTGGTTTGTGTCGGTCTGGTAGGTCTGGCCGCCCTCGATCGTGGTGTTGACCGTGCCAGCGCCGATAACGAAGGCCGTGTCGCCCCCGAGGATGCCTGACGCATTGCGAATTGTCACATTGCTGGCCGGAGTGAGAACCGCGAAAATCGTCGAAGAAACTGTGGACGGTCGGGATGTCGAAAGCGTGTTTTTCAGGTCGATCGTCATAGGTGCCTTGACGACAAACCACACCGGGCCGGAGGCCTTGTCGGAGGCGCCAGATGCCTGCATGAAGCCACTGAAGTCACCAGTCACGGCGGTGTTGACGATTATGCCGCCGGCGAAGTCTGGGTCAAGGGTTACCAACACCTCTTGCCCTGTCGTTGCCCCCATGGACGCGGCCGACGCGTTGGCCTCTTCGATGGCGGCCCGCAAGGTGCAGCGGGGTTTCGTCACACCATTCAGGGTGACGTCGGTGCCCCCGGCGTCGCAGATGCCGTCGCCTAGCTTGGTGTCAGGACCACCGAAGTCAAGACTGTTGACGTAAAGGGTGAGGTTGGACGGCAGTGGGTCTGCCTTGGCCGGACGATTGACGGTCAAACCGGTGACCACAATGCTGGTGGCCAGCAGGAAAGCCAGAAGAACAGACGGTTTGAGAGCGCGCTTCAGCCTTAGGCTGAATATGTAGTGCTTCCTCATGATGTCCTCCCGAATGTGTTCCTCTCTGACCGTCCAGACTGTCTGTAAACAGGCCCCGTATCTGGCTGGTTGAGAAAGAATACCCGGCGATTTCGCGTATTCAAGAGGGTGTTGAAAACTTCCTTCAGACGACTAAAATGCGGCGATGCCCCAGGCATCAGCCTGGGGCATCGCTAGTTAAGCTGTGGCTTATTACGGTATCAGTACATGCCGTCCATGTCGCCGCCACCGGCCGGGGCCGCCGGCACGGGCTCGGGCTTATCGGCGATAACGGCCTCCGTCGTCAGGAACAGACCGGCGATTGAGGCAGCATTCTGCAGCGCTGAGCGCGTCACCTTGGCCGGGTCGATGATGCCCGACTTGACCATGTCGACGTACTCGCCGGTGGCCGCATCGAGGCCCTGACCGGCCGGCAAGCTGGAGACCTTCTCGGCCACCACGCCACCCTCAAGGCCAGCGTTCACGGCGATCTGCTTGAGCGGCGCCTGCGCGGCGGTGAAGACGATCTGAGCGCCGATTGCCTCGTCACCCGTCAGCTTCAACTTGGCGCTCTTGGCGGCCTGCAGCAAGGCCACGCCACCGCCAGGCAGGATGCCCTCTTCGACGGCGGCCTTGGCGTTACGCACGGCGTCCTCGATGCGGTGCTTGCGCTCCTTGAGCTCAACCTCAGTGGCCGCGCCAACCTTGATGACGGCGACGCCACCGGCCAACTTGGCCAGGCGCTCTTGCAGCTTCTCCTTGTCGTAATCGGAATCGGAGTTCTCGATCTCGGTACGGATCTGCTTGACGCGACCAGCGATCTGGTCCTTGTCACCGGCGCCCTCAATGATGGT
>Ga0123357_10000639_pt1 | contig 34772 bp, 15 predicted proteins | sample TergutEmb28metaG_FD_89873 | JGI IMG/M metagenome (GOLD analysis project Ga0123357, IMG submission 89873) | Embiratermes neotenicus P4 segment gut microbial communities from Petit-Saut dam, French Guiana - Emb289 P4 | ecosystem: Host-associated > Arthropoda: Insects > Digestive system > Gut ... | reverse complement strand
TGATCACCCACCCAATTCTCCGGATATGGCCCTGTCGAACTACCACCTATCCCCTTAACTCAACAAGAATTGAAAGATCGCCATTTTTCATCTGCTGCGGAGCTCATTGCCGCTGTGCACTCGTGGTTGGATGGACAACCTTCTGGATTTTTTTTTTTTGAGTGGCTAGCAAAAATTAGAGCATCGGGTTAAGAAGTGTATTGAGCTTCGTTGGGTGCATGTTGAATAAATCCCAAGTTTGGTCACTGTAGCTTGTTTCCTTCCTGGTCGGGCTAAGGACTTATCAGCACCTGCTCATATTTATTATTCTTCAACACCGTTAAAAATGTTTTCTGGTGCTGCCATACAATTTAGACTTTCTAATTACTTTCATAGTTTTATGATATATGAAGCCACTGTAGTAGAAGGAATCTTTAATCTCCCTGTAATAGTTTGTGATTGAGTTGTGATGTACTGTGCTTTCACTTGGCTCTGCAAACCCTTTATATTATTTTCAGCATGACTGGGTGGTGAAAGCTTTGTGAAATTTTCTAAGCTGTTGACATGATCAATGGACTTCATGTTGTATCGAGTTCATAGTGGTGGTCAGATGCTTTGCTACACCCCTTCCTCGCTCTATGATTTTGTCATTACTGTTGAGTACACAGTTGGTCCGTTTGATTTGTTATTTGCAGGTTTCCTGGTTAAATGAGCATTCTGAAGTCAAGCGCAAGAAACTGGAGATCAAACTGGAGTCTGATGATGCAAATGACAACTTCAGTTTTCCAGAAACAATGAGTAGAAGGGACAAGAGAGGGGAAGAAGCAGGAGGGTTTGTTTCACACAGATACAGCCTTAATTCTTGTACATATATGTATATATAAGTGGACATCTTTCCACAGTACAAGTTAAAACAGCAGTGAGTTTAATGAGCTGCAGAATCAGTGATTGTTTCATTGCCATTGCTGTCACATCCACATTAATCAGCACTGACTTTGGCAGATTGTGTGATAACTTGCTTCTAGACTCCACTGCTATCCTTTTGGCCTTTGGATAGTTTTACCAGGAATGCCGGTTTCACAGACATGCACACCCATCCGGCAAACTTGTTACTAGTTAACATCAGATTCTGATGGTGGAGGCAGTAATAGTCTCCCATTTTTTTCCTTGGGCATTATGGCCTGTTGAATGAGAAAACTTTATCCATTATAAATTTTGCTTTTCTGCTATCTTGCCGGCTCTGCGTGTTGTTTCAGGTGTAGCCAACATTGGGCATGTGCAAAGTGTAGATAATGAAATTGTGTTGGGTGGAAAATCTGAGATATGCATTCTTAAGCAAGTTTTTATCTAAAACATTCTTTTTAATGTACTGAATAGTAATTTAAGTGTTTTTAAAGATATGGTTAGCTCTTCATACTAGTCCATGTTGTCCATTTTGCACTTAGATTCCAATTTTATTTGATATTTGTAATGTTATCAAAATGTGTCTAGAGAGATAACGAATAACTGTTACATTCTGTGGGATGGACATACATAGTCAAACTGTATGCACTTAAATGTTTCCACAGAACACACCTACATACTATATTCAATTTTATGGGCCTGTTACAGAATGCAGTTGTTGCATATTACATGTGCATGTTGCCTGTGGCTCTCAAAATGAAGTGGGACTTATCCTGTTAAATTGGCTATGGATATCATGCAGATCATTATCTAATTGGCTTTAATGATCATCTTATACCTATCCACAACTATGTATTTCTTCAAGCTGAAAACAGCAGTGTACCTGAAAATGAACTGAAAATGAATTGCTCAGAAGTATGCTTATGTACGGTATTCTACCAGGGGGTTCTGAATTTGTACATCATATTTTGTGTTAGGTTGGCACCAAAGGCTGGAGATGCTGTTGGTCATGCAGAGACAGCTCCAGCTGTAGTGCCTCGTACACCAGGCCGACCGCAGGCCATAGTGAACAGACGATCCGCAGGAGTTTCCTTGGCTTCACAGTTGCCAGGGATGAGCCGGGATGGCAAGACACATTTGCAAATTCTGTGCCAGCCAGAACAGCAACACCGGGCTCGGTATCAGACAGAAGGCAGCCGTGGTGCAGTCAAGGACCGTAGTGGAAATGGTTTTCCAATTGTGAAGGTAATCATTGATTGTAATCAGCAAACTTTTCCAAGGCATAAGATTGAGATTCTTGCAGTTTTGCTGATGTGTCTCAAGACTGCTGGTGTTTGGGCTTAAGCTTTTGCTGACACTATTGTGTGTCTGTAAATGTGGTCTGTTTTACAAACCCAAGCCCAAGTGGCTTAGCACTGAGGAAGTACTTCAAAGAGTGAGTCACTGAGTTGTGGTGCAGATGTTGATTTCAGGCCACTATACAAGCAGTCTGTAAACAGCCGGTAGCATTTGCTGCTAGTGATATGAGTGTGAGTGCAGAAATGAGCACAGGTAGTCTGGACACACCTTTGAGCAAGGGTGCACAAATCCTGAGCACAAGGTCACCCAGGTGCTACTACCTAATATTTTTGGTCCTCAAAATGGAATTTGTTTCTTGTCACGCTTTTGATACCTGGAAGTGTGAGATGGCCTATAGATTTTTAGAAATTCGTTGATCCCTCCTTTTAAGGTAATTAAGGTTAAATGGTTGGAATATGAATCATAGATGGAAGAAGAAATGCTTAATGCAGTAGTGGTTGGAAAAGGTGATGGGAAGAGACCACATTGGAAACCAAGTAGTGGAAGGATGGAAAGGAATTTTGTTTATTAGGGAAATAGATTTATCTTTCAGTGTTAATGTGTGTTACAGTTGTGAATTTTGTGCTGTGTGTCTTTTGTTTTATCAGTTAGTGGGCTACAATAAGCCAGCCACATTGCAAGTTTTCATTGGAACAGATGTGGGACGTGTTGCTCCACACATGTTTTACCAAGCATGCCGTGTTAGTGGTAAGAACTCGACACCGTGCATGGAGAGAAAGATCGATGGCACCATTGTCATTGAAGTGGACTTTGACCCTGCAAAGGACATGGTTATAACGTAAGTAAAGTGGTATTTTTATGAAATGCCATTTGTTGTTTGAAGGAGAATTGCAGGTGGTTGATGTAGTTACAAAGCTTTTTCCAGTGTTTTACATAGTTTTTAACTGTGAAACAAAATGGGGAGAGGTATGAGGAGTGTGACTACTATAGTTTATTAAATGTATGGACACTTGGGCACTGGGTCAGTCTTCCAGTTTCAACTTGGAACAGAGGTTGTGATAGAGGGGCTAATTGGGTGCAGGGGATGTAGGGTATGGAAAAATGAAGACAGTATACATGGAGAAGCTTCACAATTTCTATACTTGGCATAGTACTATTGGAGAAAGTCAGTAACTCATGCCAGATTTTTAGTTAAAAATGTTTTGAGGAGAGACCTTTTCAGAGGTCAAGGTGTGTATACAAGAGGATAATATTAACAGTGGGTTTTGGAGAAATAGATTGTGAGCATGTGAGCTGAATTTGCCTGAATCAGGGTAGAGTCCATTGCACATTGCTTTGAACATGATGATTGGGTTATGTCAAGTGTTGAAGAAGACCCTGTACCATGGAGTTAGTGTGTGTCACCACCATGCATATTTCGTGCTCTAGATTAGTGAATTGTGTAATGTAGTGTGAATAATATTGTTGCAGTGTGCAACAGTGTGAATGCCCTCTATAGGTACACACCTCTTTTGTGTAAATTCCAGGGATGTTCCTATAAGACCTAAAACCAAAAAACAAAAAAATTTGTTTTTACAGGTGTGATTGTGTTGGTATCTTGAAAGAACGTAATGTGGATGTAGAGCACAGGTTTCCAGATCAGTCAGGATCACGTAACAAGAAGAAATCGACACGGTGCCGCATGGTGTTCCGTACCGCAATCACACACCCGGATGATACCATTGAGATCTTGCAAACGACCTCTCAACCTATTGTCTGTAGTAAGTAGGGTCTGCTTCTGCTACATTGATGATTCTTTTAGTTTCAGTGGCTTACAGCATTTTATTGCTTACTTTTAATTTAATTGCTAGTTTTATTTCTAATCTATATTGTTTAGTCAAAGACAGGGTGACTAAATGTGTACCAAGGTACATGCACAAATGTGCAGTTTGTCTGTAACATTTGAAATAGTACTGATTTTGGAAGACCATCCCTTTGTTATCAGGAATACTCATGAACCTTTGTGTCTCATTTATTAAAGAAGGGGGAGAGGGAGGTTCAGTGAGATGTTTGTTGTTATTGGTAGATGACCTAGTGATGTGTCTTTGTCTCATGTAACAACTGACAAGGATACCCAGTAAAATACCTACAGTAAGCAAGTTTTGCCAGTATGCATACAATGTATAATCTGCTATATAAAAGCTGATGGTGTATGGATGTATGTGCATTTTTCTTTATTTGGCATATCATGTAGCATACAACAATGACGATGATCTTATTTTTTCATATACTTGGGAGGTAGTTGTGCACAATAGGTGGCAATTTTGAAGAGCCACAGAATATAAGGGTGCTATTTAACTTGTTATTGAATTGAGTTTGACTCATGTCTCTTCAAGGGGCTGTACAGAAAGTAATGTAGGATTTTCTTATTCATGACTAAATCATAGGGGCTAGTTTGACATATTATGAGCTTTGTTCTGGTCTTGCTGCAAGAAACTTGCAGCTTATTGATTTTAGAGAAAATATCAGGGTTTAATTCAGCCCAGCCAACTTCAGTCCCTTGAATATTTTGGCCACAATGATATTTTGAATATGTGGGTTATTCTGGCACCCTGAAAACTGGCTTACAGGACTGGATCTGATAGACCAAGAGAGGATATTTTTTCACTTCTTGGTCCCAAATTTGAATAAACATAATCACATTGTAACAATGCAGTTAAAGTAATTAATAATACAGTGCAGGCACTTCTTTACAAAATACGTGAATTTACAGGGAATATTGTTTTAGGTGACTTAAAACTTGTAATGGTTCTTCAAAATGTTTACTAATTTTTTAGTATCGAAGAAATATTACAACACATAAAACAGGTGTGAAAACATCTGAACAGCCAACACTACCATTGAATATTAATAGGTTTTATACTAATGTAGTATAAAAATCAATATATTTAGTATAAATAAGGAAAAAAACATTAATTCAAACTGTATACATTCAGTCCTACTGTTACCCTTATACAGACATTGCAAAACACCTGTCAGCCTCCCAGATTCATCAACATAATAAACCATTCAAACCAAACATTATTCCTGAAGAACAAAATGGCAGGTTCCAATGCTCCTCTTCACGTTAACTCTTAGAACCTGATCCAGCTTCCCAGCTTAATTTGATGCAACCTAATATGACCTACCTGTCAACCCCTTGACTAGAGCAACATTTCCCTTTAGCTCAGTGAAGTCCAAGTACTGGGATAAAGGTAGAGGATGAATTGGGAGCAGTGGGGGGATCCTGCCATTTAGTAGAAGTCAGAGATTAATAAGGTAAGAGGTATGGTTCACAGACATTAGTCATAATTTATGACGACGAACCACATTGACTACTGAGGTATTCCAATGTAAACATTCAGTACAGATCCTGAAATTTTATGTCTTTGAAATATATGCAGCTTTTATCATGATAATCTTCAACAAGAAATGTAAATGGCAATGAGCCAGGTACTGTTATATAATTATTCAGGTTGTTCAGTTATTGTCACGATGACTATGTGTTGTTGGACTTTTGTATGTGAAAATGATTCAATGCACACTGGTCACCGAATGGGTGAGGACAGTTAAAAAAGTGCTGTGTGATCAGATAAACAGGGAGCTGTGAAGTTCAGTGCTGTTGTTATGTCCACAGCTCAACCACCAGGTGTGCCGGAGATCTGCAAGAAGTCTTTGTCAGCATGTTCTTGTACAGGGGGAATGGAACTGTTTGTTCTGGGCAAGAACTTCCTGAAAGATACACGAGTAGTGTTCCAGGATGGTGATGCATTGTTGGAGCCACCTTGGGAAGAGTCTGTCCAGCCAGATAAGGAGTTTCTTCAACAGGCATGTGGACTAACATGTGAATTTAGGCATGCATATGAGGGGGCTTGCAGTGTGTATACAACACAGTTGCAGCCACACTTGAATGTATTGTGACATGCTTCATAATTCTGTCCATACTACCGTTGCATCACCAGCTATCAAGATTACTGCCCTGTGGGATGTGATGCAAGGTTGTATTAGGGCTAGGTACCATTGTTTCAGGGACCCTACTCCAGTATCATCAAGGTAGACGATGGTACAGTAGGTTTCTCCAAAGCAATAAGTAGCTGTCAGACTAGAGAGTGTACATTCAAGGCAGGTGAGTGCTGTGGGAATGTTCTGCCTTGAATGCTAACTTTCCATTCAGTGGGCAGAAAACACAAAGCTGGTATTTTCTTCTGTATTGCTGTTACATCACTTTCAGTCCTAAAACAGTGTGCAGTGAAATAAACAGGTCTGTGACATGAGGTCAGTAGTTTGAGGTAGAGGGACGTTAAGATAGAATTAAAACTTAAGTTTGGCTTAAGATTAATTTTTATTATTAATTTTTTTCCCCCCATTGTTGAGTGATGAAACATTATTCATTGTTTGTGCATTGTCTGTGTGACTCTGCTTTGTTTAGTTTTCATTAACGATTGTACTGTTCTGCTGTTTTAATGGTTGGTGTTGGGAATATTGATCACATGCATTGCTTTTTGTGCAGCACATCTGAGTGTTTACATGAAGGCTGTCAAGGAATAAATAATTGTGCATTCAGTGGCTGTTGAAATTTTGGTCGAGTATTACTGGCACAAGTGCACTAATTGACAAGAGGAGAGCAGAAATATACGTATATGGGGAAGGCCATTTGAGCTGTAGAAATTAGATTTTCTCAAGAAAATGCTTTTGGTGACCAGTTTTGTTGTGAGTGTGTGTGTGTGTTTGTGTTTGTGTTTAGAGTGTATTCAAAGATTTCAAATCATTTGAGCTGTGTAAATCATAAAGATTCTGAGTTTGTTCAAGATATGTAGAAAGGAAAACAAGTCAGGCAATGTACATATAAAGTGATAACATCGAGGCATTTTCATGTAACCAACGTAGCAATCAAAAATCAAAAAGGATTGCATATTCTGGGTGTGTGTTTGTGGCCTTCATTATCCAGCATGCAGAAGTGCATGCACTGCACTATATTCTCACCTGTGGCCTGTGTGGCTCCACCATTTTTTCCACATTTTCTCATAAACAGCACGTTTTTCAGGAAAGTGTTACTGAACACAAAATGTGTGTTTTGATTTTCTATACATCCTTCATCTAAAACATTTCTCATTCTAAGAAGAATTCAGTGAGACAACATCATAAATGTACATAGTTCTTCATGTTTGGTATGCATTACTCTTGTCAGATTTTAATGAAACTTAAATTTTCTGGACTGATTTCCAAAAAATGCTCAAATATAAGTTTTTATGAAAATCTCTCCAGTGGGAGCCGAGTTGTTCCAGGCAGACAGGACGAAGCTAGTTGTCGCTTTTCACAATTTTGTGAATACACTTAAAAATTCCACATATCTGTATTTATTCTTAACATTAATATTAGTGAAAGTAATGTCAGCAGTACCTGAATATTGCTGCATTTGAAGAGTATGAAACTTCAGATACACACTTGAGTTTCAGACCTTTTGCTACCACTGTATAGTTAGTGTGATGCTGTTGCTTGACTAGAAGGTACGTCATGACATTCCACAGTGGCTGTGTAGAACAGGAAACAGTAAAGCAGTGTGCATGCCTGTGTAAATGAAGGTATTCATGACAAACATTTTTACATTTCCTTGTCTGTTAAAATTATACCTCGTAGATGGTTGAGATGTGTTGTTTGACCAGGTGAATTAAATTTTCTCCTTCCTTGGTCCAGTGGTTATCCCTACTTCAAATGGAACTTCTTTTGAACACTATAAATATTTTTAAAAAAGCAGGGGATAGAATAAAGGAAATTGGTACAAAAAATAGACCGTAGATTTCATTAAACTGATGAAGTTGTATAACATTATTTTTTTTAGTGTGTGTAATAAATACACAGCAAGTTTTAATGTATATCTGCATTGTAGTATCGTAACTGTTGATTAGTTCTGTGAATAGTAGGTATTTTGTGTTGTAGGGCAACATGAAGAGTGGTAAAGTATACATAAGAACAAAGATCTTGTTTAGAAACATGCATACTTGAAATTGGGGTAAAACCTTTGGTATTTAATTCATGGTGTATATTGTTGCAGACTCATTTGGTGTGTGTTGTGCCTCCATACCGGCGGTTGGACATAGTAGAGCCAGTCACAATAAGGCTTCTGGTGGTGTCAAGTGGCAAGACCAGTGAGCCCCACACTTTCACCTATACCCCTACATTGCAGCCATCAGGTAGGCTTTAGGACGACTGGTCATAGTCGGCCGCTTGCTCGGCTGTTTTGTGGGCGGGCAGCCTTGCACACAGCTCCCAACCAGGCAAGGTGTCTAACTTGGGGGCTTCTTTGCTTGAGTGAGATGAGACTTAAACTTTCAAAATGCACAGCTCTGTCTGACTTACAGTATATTTACACTTTATTGTTTATGAGGTATTTCACTAATTTATTAAAATTCACTTGCTGTTTCCTACATAACCTAATCTCACCCTGCCTGGTCTGTACTCTGCATTTGTGATTAATCATGGCAAGGAGGTGGTTGCAGCCTTTGAAGGAGGGACAGTAGTTCTGATCCTTTTTATTTTAAAAGGCCTGTAGTGGTTTGCTTTCACACAACACAGACTTAATTTAATAATCGTAATATTTTCTTTGTACAGCATATGTGATGATTCTTGAGACTGTGGTTTGCTTATTTTTTAATGTAATGAATATATTTGCACAACAGTTCACTATACAGACCATCACAGTATGAAATTCTAGCCATGAATAACCACTCAGGCTGTCCGCCTGGTACTGCAGTGCATGAATGTAGAGTGATATGTGTGGTTGGGTTATGAGACCAATATTGCTGGCATCAAGAAAATGCTCATATTTATTTCATGTGCAGTTACTAATTTAATGTCTTGCATTGTAAAATTGTTGGCAACATGAATGACAGGTTCTGCCAATTTTCACCTTCTTTGCCTCTTTTATTTATTTATTTATTCATTTATTTATTTATTTATTTTTATAGACAGAATTAATTGTGACATACACTTTTGGAGGTCCATGTTAAGTGCATAGATGTCACTTTCATTAATTTTATATGTAGCAGAATTTTTGTTCATAGCACTCAAAGTGGATAGTACAAGCTGGCAATGTTGTTGCTCTGACTCACTGATTCTTGTAAGCCAGTTATGACAGTGGGTTGAAATAAAGAAGTATACTGAGTAGCTGTCATGACTGGTACTGCTCATAGTGCGAGCAAGCGAGCATTTCTACATGTGGGTGAGAGTGGCTGACTGCCGAGTGTACATGTGGGACCAATGTGTATGTGTTCGTGTGTGCATGATAATTACATGCTCTGCTTGTCTCAACATTTGTAATAGGGCATAAGATCAAGGTTCCTGTCAGAATCATAGTAGCTGATAATATTTAAAAAATATTCTGAAAACTTGCAGAAAATGTTGCTGCAGAAAAATATATGTACATTACTGTGTTTGGATTGTTAATTTAAAGCTATTCGGATTTTTCTGAGTGTGCGGTAACTTTGATCAAAATGTTGTCAGAGTGGCGTAAGATTCCATTTATTTAAAAAAAAAAAAAAAGAAGAAAAAAAAAGAAAATGTCAGTGTTAAAACACAATTCTTATAATTTGTAAAGAAATGTATACAGGCCACAGCCATTATAGTATGGCATAATAGTGTACGCTTTCTTTGTTTTTAGATTGGTTTTAATGAGCAAAATAGTTTACTGTATCAGCTATATGTTTCTTAATTCCAAAGGACAGACTTTAAAGTAAGTGAATTTGATGTGGCTTATAGTTTTACGCCAGTTGCTGACAAGTATTTTTAACCTGTGTTTTTTTTGTGTAACTTTTCTATGCGTCTGCTTGTTCCCCTCGCAGCAGAATTACAGGAAGTAATTGCTGATTGGAGTTGGCGCCACTTGTCAGGCGAGCGCCAGGGGGTGCACCTGGGCATCACCCGCTAATAATTCAGGTTCTGTCATCATGGTGACTACTACTAGTACTACTACTACTTACTACTACTACTACTGCTACTACTAATGTACTGCTATACTGCCACCCATTACATACTTGCATACACACATTCACATTATAATCACTGCAGTGGCACATCATGTTATGGTCTTGAATATTGCCTAGATATTGTTGGGCTTTGTTATATTAGACTGGATAAAGGTGAAGATGAAAGTGACCTCTCCTATGATACAGTGATTAGTTTCACACCTGGAACTTCCTTACCCCTGCTGGTACTCAGTTTAGATACTGAGGAGTAAAACATTTCAAACTCTTCTGACAGAAAAAGAATGGGAGTCATTCACTTCATAACTATGGGTTGCAGGGACATTTATCTTATCCTTAAATTATGTAGGAACAGTTTGTATCACCGGCAATACAAAGGTAACATGTTACAATTCTCAGTAAGCAAACATTATTGTGTTTCAGCAAATTAATTGCTTGAGTGTGCACAACTTTCATTGAACATGCTGCTGAGTGCCAGGTGCTTCCCCTAGAGAATATAACAACATTTTCAAAGGATTATACTGGACGTATAACCATTTGCCACCTGTCCATAAGTTGAATTTTCTGATGGGAAGATGTTATAAATTGTCATATTTATGAAAACCAATATCTCCAGCACTTATCACTGTTGACAATTGGAAAAGAAACGTGACTGGTCATATTGTTTGTACTGTGTCCTAATTTCATACCTAGGGTATCTGTTGGGGTGTATCCAAGAGCAAGGATAAATGTCTAGTTTTTGAAATCACCTTTTTTAAATTTGCAAGCATAGTAAGGCAAATAATACCAAAGCACTAGACGACCCAAAATATGTCCCCCGTATACTCACTAGTATGCCTAATCTTTTGATTACATTACAGAGATGTTTGACAGAATTTAGTTATGTAAAAACTTCTACAAGAAGAATAGGCATACAGTGGAAATGCGTTGTCATGTACCATACAGTGAGTATGCACCAGAAAGCAAAAACAAGTCCATCAACATTCGCAGTGTCAGAAGAACACCTGAGACACCTTTATAGTATTTCCAGACCAAAGTTCTATGATTCTAATTATGTCAGAGCGTTGTATAAATGGAGGATCAAATGGAAATGAGAGTTTCAAATAATGCTGTTTTAAGGAAAGTGTAGGAAGAAGTTTTATAAGAAAACAGAAGTTACAAATTGAGTATTTCTTTTCAGTATCTATGAGTAATAGAAGATTTCAAATGAACATGTTTTAAAGAAAGTGCTTCAAATTGTGCTGTTTTGAGGAAAGTGAAGGAAGAAATTGTATAAGAAAACTGAAAATTTACAAATTGAGTATTTCAGTGTAGTTGAGTAATAGTAGGTTTAAAATGAAATTTTTTAAAGATAGTTGGAAAATGAAAATGTAGTTCTAAAAGTTCAAACAAAAAAGAGAGAGAGAGAGAATTTATTTTTTGTACGTATTTTTTTTCTTGATTTGTTATAGTTGTTTCTCAATTACTTGTTTTCTTCTGTCCACAGTTCCTGTCAGTTTTGAGTGTGGACGTGCGAGGCACGCGGCTCCTTGCGCAGTGTATTGCAACTTTTCAGGCATGAAGCTGGCATGCAGAGCAGAAATGATAATGTTCCCTCAATGCTAGACTGGCAGTGCTTTGTGTGCAGTATATATGGTTGTGTGACTGTTTGTCTGAATTGTGTTTGTCCTGCAACAGAGCCTGGGGAGGGGGGACTTTCATTCAGGTTGTGTGGCATGTCTAGCAACCTCTGGGTGGGCAGGGTTGTTGAATGGATGCAGTGGCCAGCAGCCTTCCCATTTCCCACGTTCCTACTAAAGCAGGGGTCCCCCAGTCTTCAGATTTATAAAGCTACATGGATTTTCAGTTTTCCCATCTCATTATTTCCACAATGAATACCTCCCAATCCACTGTTACCACCAGTAAATTTGTAAAAGTGTGTAATTATTATACTGAGTTGTCCTGTATTGCCATGGATTATGAGAGGTCACATGTTGAAATGTGTGCTGTTGTGATTTCTTTTGCATACATTTATATCTGTACCTCATTCTTTAGGACTTCTCATAAATATAAAACTTATAGATGTCAACTTGCATGTGGTTCCTTTAGGTGTGTAATACTTAGAGACATTTGTGGGGCAGAAGCATATGCAGCCGCCTTTTCGCAGGTAGGCCCTATCTGCCATGCAACCCCATTGTATACAGTTTGTGGGATTATTTGTTTCTGATTATGCTGGTCGACCTCAGAAAAGAGGAAAATGTAGTGCTTTGAAGGCTTCTGAATTGGGGAATGAATCACCATGTGAATTGTGCTGACATATTTTCCCAGCAGCTGTGGAAAATCAGTGATGGAAATGCTACAGTTGCTCCAGAACAACAATTAATTGTTTCACAGATACTGCACTTACAGAATATAGGCTAATGAATTCAATAAGGATGTAAGAAAAGGTAGTGAAGATAAACTGTAAACAAGGCAGCTCTTTACCAGCTGAGAAATCCGTTCATATTGAATGGTAAGGAAAAGATAACCTGTGCATGTTGCTGCACCTTACAATCTGGAAGTGATAGGAATACAACTGCATATTAATGAAACATTTTTTAAATCAATCACAAATAACTGCATGGAATAATTACCAACAGCTTCATTGTGCTTTTTGTATTAAATTGTAATTCCTATTTATTTCACATGCATTTCTTAAACTTTGCTTGCAAGTTCTGAACCTGTTGTTTAACTTTGTTCATATACACAGTGCAATTGCATGAATTGTCAGTCAGTCATGCTTAAGATAATTACTAATTCTGAAAAGACTTTGTAATTCTTTTTGTATATGGAGTTTAAATTGTGCATAAGTGTATCATCATCAGAATTAGCGCCACGGCCCATTATGAATATGTAGACCATTTACCTACCAATGATTGTATTTCAAATTTTTCTTAAAGAAATGCCAATTAATAAGTTTGCGAATGCCTGTGGACAATACCTGGTGTTGGTAAAAGAGGATTGGGAGAAGTGAATTGGGAATCTTGACTTGAGAAGCTAAACCTGATTACATTGAGCAAGGAGCATTGCCTACAAGCATTTCTGTATTGCAGGACAGATAGTGGCACTGAACTCATTGTGTGGCAGTGGGACAGTTTGACATACTTGGCATATTTATAAGATAACAAGCTGTTTTGTGACCTTATTTTCATCCAAAATGTTCATGCCATTTTCTGTAACTGTGTCTTAATGGTGGGATGTTAAGGTTCATCACCACAAATGCCAGAGTTTACTTGCAGACACAATCCTGGACCAGTTCTGTCTATTTCAGAGCCTTAATGGCCTGTGTGTTTCTTTCTTTAGCAACGTGGAAAAGAGTTCTCTGTGTTTATATGCACCGAATTTTGTAAGTGATCTATCCATCTGTTATCTTCCTGAATGTCTTCTGTCTTGTGATCTGTACTTTGATGTACATTTGACTTCCATTCTTTGAATTAGATTAAGTTAATTTCACTGTATCTCTCATTTTTCATTCTCTTATTCTGTTACCAAGTACTTGATCTTTTTCTTATTTAGCTGTGTGTCTGAAAACCTTATGTCTGCAACATGTCACAAGAACCTGATTCAAAAACCAGTGTGTTTAATCCATTATAATAATACTAGCATTTTCTGCCAAGTGATAACAGACAATTTTAAGAGGTTTCTGTATGACAGTTCTATACTTATTCTCTTTCCTTTATACAAACTACATATTTAGTCTGTCCGTTTGTTTTTGTTTTTAGTACCATAACGTGCAAATTGCGTATACAGTGTGAAGCTAAACAGTGAACCATTTTAAACATCTAATTATGCATTTTTCTGCTGAGGTATGATAGAATAGGTATGGTGGTTATGTAGCAGTGCCTTTGCATGTATAGTTCGCCATATGGCATGGAACAGTGGCAGAGTGTGTGTATTTTTGGTGTATGGCTTCGCAGTTGAAGGGGGTCCGTTTCCGGAATTGTAAGGACATCACTGAGAGTTTAATCCATAGCAAATACAATTTTTCAGTGGGTCAGGCAGTGGCATGAAAGGTACTCCTACATGCAAAATGCCATATGTTGGGATAGTTCCAAAGTGTTGATGGGGGAGGGGGGGGTGGTCTGTTGACTGAAGTCAAAGGAAAATAGCACAGGTGTGCAGCAGTTTTGTTATTGGTTTCTGGAATTCATGACTGGTAATCCACGAAGTATTCTAATAAGTAAGGAGATTCATTTTCACTTGCTTGACACTATTAACAAACAGAACTTCCAGTACTGGGCTACTGGAAGTCTGCATGAACTCTGAATATCCCGTGTACTTTCAAAGGATTTGAAACTGACTTTTGTTTGTGGCATTTCTGAAGGTAAGGGTAAACTGGGGGATCTTGCCAATTATAGGAGAATTCCCATATTATCAGACTTGAGCAGGATTTTTTAAAAGTATCCTGGCTGCTAGACTGATGGGCTGGTTGCTGAATAATAAGATTCCCCGACACAGAATCTCTACACAGGTATTGTAAAGAATAAGGGGCTCCTGATAACATTTTTGTGATCAACGCCACATGGGATGGCAATTTAGGGGACAAAAGAGGTAGTATTCATTGGCGTTTTGTAGGCGTTAATAGTGCTCTTCAATCTATCAATAGGGAAGCTCTTCAATAGCACAGAGACTTTCTTATATATTGAACCACAGGCTCTTGAACAAAAAAGAAGTAACAAGGAAAACAAAGTTAACGATATATAGAACATCATATATCGCATTAGTGACATATGGGTGTGAATCATGGCCTTTATCCTCTTGAGCATAATAGTCAACAGCAAGCTACTGAAATGAGATCTTTAAGGAAAATAGAGGGGAAAACTGAAGGCGACAGGATCAGCAGACAGTAAGAATGGGATTAGGAATAATTCCCCACAAATAAATAATAGAATTAGCACAGTTGAGCTGTTTTGGGCATGTTGTAAGAATGGGGGATGAGAGATACCCAACAATTACTTGACAAGCTGGAATAAAGGCGAAGAGACCCAAAGGAAGTTCCCAGCACACTTGGGGAAGAAAGGTTGCAGAAGATTTTGAGGGAAAGAGGAACTGGATGGAATGGAGTAAGAGCTGTATCCCAAGACTGTGTGACATGAAAGGCTCGTAAACCCTCTACATCTACCAGTAGAAGAGTAAAGTGAAGTAAACAGAGAAGCTTTTTGGTCTAAAATGAGAAAACAGGGGATTAGTAAAAATATGTACTACTGTAGTAGAAGATTGTAGTATGGCATACAGTGCTGTGTGAAGGGTATTGTAGAGTGTAAGGTTGCTGTTAGACAGGGCTGTAGTTAGGGCTTCTGTGTATTTGATATTTTTGTAGGTGATGTACCTAACTGTGGAAGGGAAGGAAATACACATTGGCCAACACAGGGGAAAGTGTCAGTGTCCTGTTTATTTACTGATACCTGAGGAATGAGTACAGTTGACAGATAACAGACAGGAATTATTCAAGTGATGAGACTTTGTAATATAGAGAATTTTGGTATACAACCTGAATGATTCAGATATAATGGTCATGAGGAAGGGAAGAAATCAAAGAAAATGAATGTTGATTTATGTGTGGTAAACAGAAATGGAAGCTGTGAATATTATTGTATGTGGTTGGCAGAAACATAAGCTTAATGTAAGGCTGAAAGGTGTTCAGTCTGTCATAACAGTTGATGGTTTGCCAGAGCACTGGTTATGAAGGTTAAGATTTGAGAGAATGTTAGTAAGTGACAGGTGAGTCAAGATGATGATGGGTGGAAATATAAAAATGGTTTCTGGAAGACAGTGCTATTGCCTGTGTGATGAGAATTTGCATGGCTGAAATTTGCAATTTGCACAGATGGTTTTTTTTATTTTGGTCATAGACTCTGGAAATATCAGCAGAGCTTCCAATTTCTCATTTTGTGCGCCAGTGTATCCAATAGGGTTGTGGTCATCTAAAGGATGTACTTAACAGAGATGAAAAGTGTAAAAGAGTATATAGACACAGAACATAAACTTATTTTTGTGTCATAATTTCTTTTCATATTATACAAATAGAACTTTATATGGTAAAGTGTCATACAGAGAGAAAATTGCTATTATATGTTCGGTTGTGATATAATATGTTCAGCAAGACAGACAGTAACTTCTCTGCTGTAATGGATAGTGGAGCCTGTGCCGAGCTCCCATGTGGTTTCTTCTTTCCCCATTGCTCTGTATGACCTTCACAGGCAAGCAATCATGGTTATGAAGTGGAAGATGCCAAATCAGATAGGACACAAAAGCCATCCTCTGTCACATGTTAAAGAAGCTAAATTTGACATTGATGTGTGTGTGAACACAGGATATTTAAGTTAGGCATTATTGTTCAATTTTCTAGCCATAGAAATTCACAAAATTTGACATTTGTTCCTTGAATATTTCTGTTGGCTTATTTAATTATAGTATTCGTTGTTCTGACACATCCATTGATGGGTGGGGGGTCCTATGACAAACCTCTTTCTGTTGTATTTTCTCTTTACCAGCATTTTTTTGTACCTGTATCAACTCTTCCAGCTCTATAGTATGTCTTCTCCCATGTTTTCTATGCCTTGTTCTTTGTCTCCTCTGTATCGTTTATTAAATATTTCATTTGTAATGCTTGTAAGAGGCATCTTGTTGGCCGTGTATGACACGTCTGTACTGCCGTACACCAAATGAAGGATGAGAATTTTTTTTTCTCCCATGGATAACATTTATATTTGGATTGATCAGGCTCCCAATCTAGAAATGCAGCTTGGTGATTTATCTTCATTTTGGAGATTATGGTTATTAAAATGCAGTCATTGACAGTATGTAGAGGGAGAACATGATGGTTGAGTGGTTTACACTAATGCTTTATATTCAGGAGATCCTGAGTTAAAATCTCAGCCCAGAGACTGGCTATCCTGACTGAAGTTTTTCATAGTTTTCTTCGGTTCATTCAGGGAAGTTCTGGTGTAGTACCACAAGTTAGGCCATGATTGCTTACTCCCACATCATTTCAGACTCACTCTTCATTAATAATCCTGCCATTTAATATTATGTAAACTATTTATCACCACATTAAACCATAAATAATAATTGGTATAGAGCCACATTCAACTTAGGCACTTAAGGCTGGAGCCTAGCAGCTCAGTGACTCGCTTGAAGTACACTTCATAATTTTGTATCTGTATAACAGCATGTTTTCATATACATAGGTCAAGTATGTGTGAGGAGGGGGGCCCCTGTAACCTTCGTGTAATGGTTTGCGGCTGTTGTTGCGAACAGTATCTTGTTCATTCTAAACCAAATGACAGAGAACCACACAGCTTCAGAATAATGTATTGTGATTTTCACAGGAGTGTGATTTATTCATAACATTACATCATTCTTAATCATGTAAAGTACTGTAGTACGTGCAATTATTTGAAACATAGTGGTGTTAAATATTGTTACTTGTTTTGACCAGATCATGAACAGTAGATATATCTGCCATCCTATCTGCAAGTGCTGCCCATGAATCATTTTCCCCGATATAATATTAATTGATTTAATTGGTGGCTTTAGATATGAAGTAAGTGAATAAAACAGTTTAAAGTAATGCTCCAGAGTTACCTCCAAATGTGGATCTCTGTGTACGTAGCTGTTCAGGTGGCAGATGTTGCCTGAACAAGCAGATTCACATCATTGGTTCAGCAAATTTTGTTCCTGAAGTTTAGATTCAGAGTTAGATGTTATTTTAAAACAAAAAATCTGGTTCTCAGGTGCATTGGTGAAGGGTTGAAGTAATGGGAGGGTGCATAGCCCCTCCTCCCCTAAGTGCTCCTCTGTGTGATGTTCTGTTGTTCGCTAGGAGTTGAGTTATGGTCAAAATTCATTTAGGGGGCCCCAAAAACCATCCCAAAATGGCATGTTCTGGAGATTTTGTTCTTATTTGTGGTACCTTATATGCTGACAGTGCATATATTTTCTTAAGTTTGATTTTTGTTTGAAGTAACATTTGTTTGGCTTGAGGCTCTTAACAAGCACACAGCTTTACTGGAGTTGAGTACACTTAAAAGTTGTCTACAATGTAACTGAAACATAAAAGGTAAAGTTTACCCTGTAACCTGCCTGGAAGGCACAGGAATAGAGATAGAGCTGTGTTCTTTCTTTAACCTAGGCCTAGATGGGGGTGGGTGGTTAATGCCACACCCTGGCTGCTTTACTCCTGGGAATGACCCACTACCCATGATATTAAAATACATTTTTATTTTGTTTCTGATGAATATCATATCACCTACCATAGTGGAAATATGAGGACTTTCTTAGCTGATTATTTTGTCCTCATTGTTGTGACTCTTTGCTTTTAACAGAATCCCGCCACATGTGCCACTGTTTCAATAAAAGACCGACGCTAATTTAGAAAAGACCTGGTTTTCCCTTACCGTGAATGCTACTAATAGTGACCGTTTTGAGGTCAAGATATTTTGGACAAATTTTTTTTTTTGTACATTTCTGAAACGTGTTCATAAAATCTGTAATATATGCAGGATAGTTGGTCCATATTGTTGTATTGTAACATTTTTTGGAGGCCAGACACTTATTTTTAATGTATTTTTTTTCTCTAACTTGACAAGTTCTGGGGTGTGACATTTTTTTGAGCATTTGAGAGTTAAATATATTGTTGAAGGGTGTATCAGTGTGTTGTGTTTGTAGTGTATAAAGATTACAATGTGTAATGGTGAAGTTGCGGTCACCCTTTTTCCCAAGCATCTTGGAGTTGTGGGAGACTAGAGGTAGTCCCCAAAATCATTGTGGTATTTATATAACAAAGGAATAGACCACATTACAGATGCTGAGGATTGAACTCTGGCCATTTTGTTTGTAGCCAGTCACCTTACTGGGTGATTGGCCGTGGGTCTGGTCACTGCTTAGAAATTTGATTTTGCTCATACGTGTGAGTGGATGTAGATTTGGCAGTTGGTAGTGGCACATATCCTCATTACTTCCTCTCCAAGTGAACCAGCATTCTGGCTGCTGGACTCAGCACCACATGCCTGGCTATGGTGTTTAAGTGTCAGAATAAGTGGAGTATGCTTGGATGTGAATATGTGTGTATGTGTCTGATGGAGTGCAAGGGCACAGGCATTGTGAGTCGTGCCATCTGAGCCGGAAGATACATGGCAGTTTAAACATTCAAAACAAGAAACAAGTAGTATTTCTGCTCTTTTTCAGTGAATATTCAGAAAAATTACCATATACCATTATTGTTAATCATCTGCTCTTTTTGAGGGGAATTTGGTATATGTTCAGAATAACTAGTACCTACAGATATTGCCCTTTTTAAATGATTTCTCATATAGTGTGGGGGGGTGATACATTTTGTGATCATATGCCCTGCTCAGGTGGCTGCTTCCCTGCCATCTTTTTTTACAGGTGCTTCAGTTATACTTTTAATATATTCAAGTGTTAGATTTATGTATTTCATTGTGTTTATTATCATCTACAGCTTTGACTCCAGAAGGCACGCAACCATGCGTTACACTGGCACAGTCGTCTGTTTCGCACAGTAAGTATTACTTCCTAATAACAGAAAGGCATGCCATGTGTGGGATTTAACTCCACTGTAGTACCACATAAATATTATGTCCCAATTGCATCATACACAAACTGTTAGAGGAGATATTAGAAACCTAACATTAAATGTTGAATTTTTAATACAAGGTTAGAATATGTTCTATATTCCGTGCATTAATTAGATGCATAAAATATATTAAAAGACCAAAAAAATACACTTTGGTTTTATGGATGTAATTTTATTGCATACTGGTTACCAATATATTTATACTATCTTCAGGGTGTTGAGAGAAAGAATATAGACATAATTTAAATGTGTCTAGATCATTCCACAGTTTAAAAATCGTGTAGTTTTTGGTTAAAATTCAAAGTTGAATAACGAAATAGTGATGAGTATAAAATATGATAATTTAAAAATTGTTGTTTGGAGTATGGCTTTGTGGAATGATGTACCTAGAAGATAAATGCAATGCTTTAGGATCCAGATTGATGAATGATGATATGATGTGCACAGTGAACTGCTCGGAACTGTGGTAGAAATGATAGAACTGGCTTAAAATGGGTTCTACTGGGGGATTTGATGAACATGGCAGTGAACCTTCATCCTTATGAGCATGGAATTTATTGTCCAGCCATTTACTTTCAAGAAAGACAATTCACTTTTGAATTTGGTAGATTTCTACAAGATCTCTTAGTTGAGATTAAACAGAAATTATGAGTTGTGGAGAGTGGAGAGTGGATGTTATTGGAATAGAAAACTAAATCTTTGTTGCCAGGTATTAACTATGACATGAAAATAAATAAGGTCCTCTCAGAGAGAAAACAAAATTTCACATGTTTTAACTATCTTGTCCTCTGTGTTGCAGGAGGTGCAGACGTGCCACCGGTGTTTGCCAGGTCAACCATTGTGCCAGGAACTGAGCTCATGCTGCATGACACAGGACCCAGCTCTGTTGCACCTGGGCCTGGAAAATCCAGCCCCAAGAAGAGTCAGTATCTGCCCATTGAACCAGCCGAGAGTAAGTTTGGTTTAAAAGTTGATGAAATTTGTGACACTAGTACATCCTGTGCAGCATCACTTTCGGGAATAGTGAGTGCACAGATTCTGTACAGAGGGACTGACTGTTATATAGTTTATAAAACTTCAATTTAATTTAATTTGTGTGACTGTGTGCATGTCTGCCCATCTTAGATATTAATATGGGAGTAACCCATAAGGTATTAACTTTACTCACTGTGGATGTGCCTGATGTGCTATTCTCAAGGAACCTAATCCCCATATTGGAGAAGGGTATCCCATATTTTAAAATTTGGCTCCCACATTAAAGGGGTCAAATAGTAAGGGAAGTGAAGTGTGAAAGGTGGGAGAGGGAAGGAGGTCCTGAGAAGGGTGGTTGTCAGGGGATGCTTACAAGGGTGAAATTAGAGAAACCAGTTCACATTGTGTCCTTAGAAGGGATTTTCTTAATTCCTTCAGAGTATGTGTGAAAGGGTTCCATAGGAAGAGACCATCCTGTGAGTTGATGTTGGGCTGGAGTTCAGTACCTGCTGCCTCCCAAATAATTTGATCCATGTATCTTGGATTTGGTGGAGAGGCTGCTGGTGTTCTAAAATTATATGTGATGGACACAGTTGATACTGTATTTGGACAAAGCTGACTTGCGCAGATGACAGAGATGGATTTGCTCTTTGAGTATGGTCTCAGTGGCATGTGTGGTTTATTTGTTGTAAATGTAACCAGAGTCATATGCCCTGTTGTATCCCTCTCTTTTTTTCTGATTCCATTTTATTGTTTCTTTTCTTTTCTGTCCCTCCTTTTCACTTTTAAATTTATCCTCTTCCACCCACCCTGACACCTTCCTTCCTTTTGCAGATGCAGGTAGCATGTTCTTCCGTAACACTTGTACCTGTGTGTCAGACGATACAGTGTGACATCCCATAAGACTAATAATTTTATCATTTGTATCCATGAGAACCATAGATCTCATGTAGCAAAGATAGTGAATGTTTGTTTTCTTTATTTTTTGTATAATATAATTCTAATATATGTATTTTGAAATAGAAGTATTGACGTTTTATTCAGGGATAAGTAACAGTTAAAAAATCAGTACCTACGACATTGTGAACTTCCATTTTCCATGTGTACTGTGGGTATACTTATGACAAGCCTGTTCTACAGTTGCCCATTGTAATCTCTTGAAGTCTGTATATGAGGTCACTGAGTGCAGTAGTAGTATTACTGGTCTGGTGACATTTTTTCCCGCAGTGCTTCATTACCCACTGGAGCCATAACATATTGTGTGAAATAAAATTTTTTTTTGTTTCAATATTGAATTTTTTTTTTTATGTTGCCAGTTGGAGAGACAGAGATCCACCCTGTCATGATGTGGCAGTCATCATCTCTGGTTTCTCCCCCAGACACCCAAAATCCTGATAATAAGGCACTGGAAACAAAGGAACTAGACCGAGTTCTAAGTGGAAAGATGATGCCCCCACCACTGCTACCCATTGGGACACGCAGAGCTTCCTCACACTTGCGTTTGATAGTACCAGACACAGATGCAGCCTCTATGTTGACTGAAAAGCTGAAGACAGAGATGACAGAAGAAACCAGCAGCCAGAGTCCTGAGGATGTAAAGGGCATTGATCTACGCATGAAGCCTACTGTGGCAATGAATTCTTTGGCATCTGTGGCAGATCTATCCAGCACACAGTCACCAACCATGGCCACATTCCAACAGTTTGTGACAGGGTGTACCAATGCACCTCTCCCAAACCAGAGTGCACAGAGTGTGGAGAAGTACTTGTCGAATCTGGAACGTGCCACTGATACTGTTGTGGTCACAAAAACTGCTTCTGATTGCCTAGCACCTTCATCTAAATTAGCTGACACTGTTGCTTCTACAGCCCCTGAAATTTGTTTGAGCACAGACACTCGCAGTCCTTCACAGTTTGATTCAGCATCAACACTGTTTGGGCAGCAGCATTCTGCCACTGCTCAGGGCTCTCTAGATCCAAAGCTACAGTATGCAAGTGATGTGCCAATTTCTGTTTTGTATAATGCACAGACAGCTGCCAAAACAACAGGGCGGGAGAGCAAACTTCAGTTTCCTAGTGAAGAGACATCTCTGCTCCAACACGTCACTGCAGCTCAACACAAGTCTGTGTTTGATGAAACATTAACCATCCCTCCCAGTGCCAATACAGTGCTTGGAGGAAGGAGACCCATCATGATACTACAGGAATCACAGAGTGTACCAATGATGAATACAGTGAATGAGGCTTCAGCTCTCCTGCATACAGCATCTGGTCTGATATATGGCAGTCCTGACAGAGGTGCCACAAGTTCTCTGCTTCCAGTTTCAGCACAGTCGACAGAGACAGATGTTCTGGACAGCTTGTCCAAAGGGAGCAGATCTGTGGGAATAGTTGGCGGTGTCAGTGATTCTGTCATACTGTCTGGTCCTTCACCAGTGTTGAGTGACCACATGTTGGCAGTTACTCAGCCATCTGTCATTACTTCTCCAACAAGTGTGAGGGTGGATGTAGTAGTCTCCTCAGCTGTGAATAGTCATGTCATGGGCTCAGATAACTGCATACATTCTTCAAACACTGACAAGTTAGATGCACTGGTGAACTCTTCAGCTGTTGGTCACATGATACCTGCACCAGTCAGTCCTTCAGATAACATTGTGTTGAGGAGTACACCAATTGAGGCATCTGTGAGACAGCAAGAAATTAAAACAACAGATCAGATGTCTCCGCTTTCTGTCACAGAAATGCCAGATACTGGTTTGGGGAGTTTTGATCTCCTGCCAGGTCAGCATTCCAATGTTCAGATTTCTCGGGAGAATGCTCAGTTGCTGAACAATACTATGTCAGCAGCTGTGAACAGTCATCTGCTTGTTACTAACCCCAAGGCTGAGATTGAAGCAGGTGTTCGTCTGGGAACTTCTGCTCTGTCAACCACCACTGGGAATGCACTTTATACCAGTCATGGCCAGGCCTCTCCAATTGTCATGAAGAGTCTGATTCTCAATTCTTCAATTGGCACCACTTCAGAAGGCCAGATCCTTGTTGCAAGTCCTACACGAACCTCACCTGTTTCTTTGAAGAGCATGCTTCTGGAATCATCAGATGCTGTGCCCCATAATCACATTCTTGCTTCAGGTTCAACCTCACCTATTGCAGTGAAGAAAATGGTTGCCACAGCATCACAGATGCTCATTCCTAGTCCTACCAATGCTTCCATGGAAAACATAATGACTTCAGCTATTGCTCAGCAAGGTAGTGGCCATACAATGGCTACAGGACTGACCTGTACTTCACCAGTTGGCATGAAAAATATGATTTTTGAATCAGCAGCATCTGATTCTTGCTTAGCAAACCCTTCCCACACATCACCTATTGCAGTAAAGACCATGATCCTGAATTCCCAGCTTTCAGGTAATGTGGATGAGAGAGTGATCCCAAGAACAGCAGACCAGTCTGCACACATCTCTGCACAGAATACCGGGCTTGATGCATTGGTCCAATCCACTCTGAATGGTCATACCTTTGTTGTTTCAAATGGAACACAAGTGACATCGGCAATGGATGTTCACTCAGGGGATGGCATAGCAATTTTGTCCGAGCAGGGACATGTGCAGCAGTCATCTGAAGCCAGCACTACATCTCCACTCATTTCACAACCTTCAGCATGCATCACCACGCTTATCACTCAGCCATCAGAACCCTCATCTCATTTGCCACTACCAGCTGGAACAACAGATGGTACATTAATCAACACAGTATTCACAAGTAGAAGTCCCACAGACCCATGCTCTTCATTGCAAGTCCACAGTTTCAATAAGGAAGGGGCCCTGAGAATTGAAACATGCCCACAGGCACCATGCTGTACTAATGGCAGTGCCTTGCATCATGCCTCTCAGTTCACAACTGCATCTTCTCACTCACAAAGTACAGTTACCGGAATCACAATGTCATCTAAATTAGCAGAAGAAATAGCTGAACAGAGCAGGAACACTTCTTCACAGTTTGTCACTCAGGTGCTTCTTGGTTTGGCAGCACATGACAAGATGAAGAAGGATTCAGAAATTGCACTCATGTCTAGGGACAAGATTACAGAGTCCTTGCAGCAAGTGGATTTTTCTGATAGTAAGGTGCCTGAAACAAGACTCTTTGCTGCACCTGAAATGTTGAAAGTAGCAGTAGATGATCTGCTGAAATCAACAGTAGGAAATGTACCCAACTCCCATTGTCAGGGTCAGGTCACAACAATGAGTGACTTGGTGCTCACAAAGCAGCAAGAACAGGAAGTGCAGAGGCAGCAGTGCAAGGAGCAGCAGCATTCTCCTGTGCCGCAAACCAAAACATGTGTGGCGGAGAACACTGCAGCTAACCCGGCACTGTCACAAAAGAAGGGTGAGGAGGGGATGGTGCCACAGGAGCTAACACAGATGTCAGAGAACGATCTGCTGAGCTACATTAACCCCAGTGCTTTTGACCAAGGTTAGTATTTCATTGTGTCCTGGTGAAAGATTATCGTGGGATTGTGAAACTTGGATTAATAAATTAGTGGCAGCACACCACTTTTGACAATGGACAGTAGTTTTTGCATAACAGGTTAGAAGAAATATTGAAAGAATTAGATTTGACATGATTCCTCAGAAAAATGATGAAGGTGCAAAAGTATTCACATCAGCTGTAATTTATTAGTTCAGTTTCATATATGTGTCTTTTGATGTAACTGATAAGATGGTTTATGGCAGTGCACATCTGTTATTTTTCTTATATACTAAATGACTAAGCTTAGGATTATATGTATTTTTCAGTATGCAAAATGCATATAATCCTAAGCCTACCACTGAGTAAGTTTATCTGTACTGTGTGATGTGTTCCGACAAGTTCTAATTTCATCTGAGTTTTTCTGTGTTAAAAAAAAAAGTATTTCTATTTGTAATTCCTTCTCACGCATGGACTTTTTTTTTTTTCACTTGGTTCTCCCACTTGCATTTTACTCTGTAGAAAAATTTACCTAAATTGTTAATTTTGTGCTCTTATTAATAGAACTAGTTGTCTTTGTGTATGCTATTTCATCATGTATGTATAGTCCTTTTTCATTCAGAAATGTTCTTTTCTCTATGTCTTTATATTTTAGTCGTATGTGTATCACATCCTCTTGTAAGAGTATTATTGTGCAAGTCTATATATGAAGTTGAGTTGCTTCTATGATGAGTCAGAGATGCTCAGGATTAGCATGAGTGTACTGGATGCAGAAAAATGTTGTTAATTTGAAGTGTTTGGGACTAAACAACATTGGGCTTTGAACTTAGACACTTAGACAGTTTTTTCAGTGTACACAGTGTACCTGTTAGCTGGGTATTCCAATCTTAATGTAGTAAGCTGTGATCTTTATTACTAACTTGAGTAATTAGAAGGTCCCCTTGGTGTACTTATTTTTTCAGTGCCTCTACATAACAGTACACATCAAAATACCACCCAGCAAACAGTTTACATCTGTCAGACTTGTATGTTGGTTCAGTGTTTCTTAAAATAACACTTAATTTATCTTTGAAGAATAGTTGAAGAATAAAAAACCAACTAGATGTCACTTGTTATATTTACTTTACTTCTTAGATACTCAACATGCTTCGGACATTAATATGTCCATCTTCAGGAGATTTGCGACTATGCTGTTGAACTACCACATTGGCTGTATTGTTCTGCAACGATGGCGACGTTAGCATTAGCATAATTTTGGTGTTTAGTGGTGTGTGTTCGGTGTGATATGTTTTGTCGCTTTGTTGTGGCTAGTAATTTGTGTGTGTTGATTCTAACCATTGTGATCTTTTGCATGTTGCTCATAATGTTTTCTTGCGTGTGGTGTGATACATTATTGGATGTGGAATATGATGTGCTGCTAGTGTTCATTGGTGTTTTGTATCTGAGATTGTACATACTACGTACCTTGGATTGCTGTGTGTTGGAGTTAGGGTGCGGTTCGGCACGCAAAAGATCACAACCGTTAAAATCAATAGACACGTTACTAGCCACAACAAAGCGGCAAAACATATCACACCAAACACACACCACTAAACACCAAAATTACGCTAATGCTGACGTCGCCATCGTTGCAGAACAATACAGCCAATGTGGTAGTTCAACAGCATAGTCGCAAATCTCTTTAAGATGGACATATTAATATTCGAAACATGTTGAGTATCTGAGAAGTAAAGTAAATATAACAAGTGACATGTAGTTGGTTTTTTATTCTTCAACTATCACAATGTTGCACGGTCCAATAAACATCTAATTGACCTTTGTTTCAGAGTGTTCTTACTTGTTTTTACGCAAAATCTCGAAGTTCATATATGGCTTCGATGATTCTGTCATTGGCATCACTTGAACTTAAGACATAATCCAGCAGTGACAGTGCTATTAACACATCATTGCAAACTAGTGATACTGAAAGCAATTGCATTTCCTCCTCCTTCTCTTTCTACCCTTTTTGTTGCTTGAAGTATGCTTGCAACTGGGGCTCTTAGAACTTGTCTTGTGATTGTTTGTTGTTGGGATCAATTAGTCGACACTGAGAAGCTCCTTGAAGCTATTGGGACAATCTGTGTGACTGCAACCCATCTCACTCATTCTCTTCAGCATACAGTACACTCATTTCCTTCAGTTATGTTTGTATTTTGCTTATTTTCTTATGTATATTACTCCACTGAATGGACTAGAAAGTGAATCATATACAAAATACTCAGCAGTTTAAATGTACATGACATAATTTTCACAGCAGTACACAACACATACCAGTAATACCTTGGTCTCAGTACAATCCATGACAGGAAACAGTAGACTCCACAGTGCAACCTTCACAGAGCTAGTGGAATTTCAAGTAGTTATACATTCACCTTGCATGCAAGTACAGCTACATAATTTGGTTACCTCTGGAAAAGTCAAGCTGGAGTGTGGAGTGCACTGTTTCCTGTAATGGGCAGTACCCACCTGTAGCCAGATGTTTCTTGCTGCCCAAGATCAACTGCTTTGTCAGTTCTGGTGACTTACAGGGGTGCCCATTATTTAAAAAAGATGAAAGTTTATGTGACTTGTCCAGAAAATGATACAATATTGTGTTCAAACTTCAGTACTCATAGGGCTTGTAATATAGCTTTGAATTAATAACGAACCATATTTTGAATTAACTGCATTAAAATGTACACAGAATATATGGTTAAAGCTGGGGAACATCACATGCTGTGAATTATATGTTATTTTTAATTATCCAATTCAGAATTACCTCAGGTTTGCTGTGCGAGGAAATGGTTGGGTAATGTAGCAACCATCCATCGTTATGTAAGTACATAGAGCCACCATGCAAGAGTGAAATAATGCACCAAGTTCAGATACTACATAAATGGAAGACGGGTCCCCCTCCCTCCCTTCCCCCACCCCCACCCCTCAAACATTAGGAGGGAAATTATGAGTGAAAAACCACAAGGTACTTGGGTCTTCTGGGATGTAACGCTGTGTCAGTGGGTTTGTGTTTCCCATCCTTTCATAAGCACTGTGTTAATGTCTGAGAACACAAAGGGACATGTGATCACATCCAGAAGACCTGAATCCTGAACAAAACTACAGTGGGAACCTCAAAATCTTGCATAGAAACTTAGGAAATTCCGGTGATAATTATTACAAATGTCTGCTTGGTTTCAGTGTGAACAGTCAAGAGGGAATGGTTCTAAGCCACAGTATTACTGCTTCGTGAGACACATCTCATGGTTGGTGTCCAAGTGAAGGGTAATTGCTTTTGTTGCAATATTATGTATGTAGATTGTATTATAGTAATCTCAGCTGTACGATGGTGCCAGTACAACCTGAATCTGAAGCGTACGTTTTAAGTAGATTTGGAATTGTATAAACCAGTCGTAGGATTAGGAGTGGCAACAGGCTGTTGTACAGTGCACATAATGCAGAGGTCAGTAATGTACATTCGTAGCCGAGATTCATAGTATTTAGTGGAAATAATATTTTTTTAAAAATGGTATGGTTGCATGGTGTGACTGGGAATTACGTTGATACTGTACCTTGAGAGAGAAAACATAGGGAGGCTAGATTGAGTGAAAACAGAGCTGACCCATGTAGTGGATGAAAATGCTGACAGAACTTATTCTTTAGTGCAAATGTAAGCCAATTAAAGCAACCTATGTTAGTAGACTGACAATATATTTAGTTAAGGGTTTGCCCACTGTATCTCATTTGCTACTGTAAGCATTGACTTTCAGATGTGTATTAAACAAATTAATAGGTGCATAAATGGTCACATTGTGGTATTGATACAGCTTTTCTAGAGTGTTCATCGAATTAGATTATTAAAATAGAGTCAGTATATTTTAAAAAATGCTGAACTTTCTTTGTTGGTATGAAAATATGTTTTTAATGACCACTGTCGTAGTTGGTCATCCTTGTTAAATGTTTTAATTTTTGTTGATGAATGTATGATGTATTGAGTGTTACTGCTAAAATGTCAGTATGTAATACACATGTTTGTGTGGTGCATGTATTTCTAATTGCAGTGGTGGGAATTAAATAGTTTACAATGAGCAACACACATCCCAACGCCATGTCTAACTTAGAACTACAGTATGTTGGGACCATTTTAATGTATTCATATACATCATACGTATCTTCCACAGCAGAGTGTTTGTGTAGCAAATATATTAAAACTACAGAAGAACAAAACCACAACAGAACATCACATGTTTGTACATTGTAGTTGTTTTAATCTCAAAATTGTTGTAATTTGACTGGTTTATTGAGTGTAATGTGTTGTTTACCCACATCACAAAGGAAAAAGTGTTGCCTGTTACATTGGATTATCTTTATTTACCATACTCAGTGCTCTGAACATAAGCTTGTCTTACCAAAAATAAATCCAGATTAATATATTTATTCCTGTCACTTAGGAAGTGTCACGTTTTTGGAACAGTATCCAAAATGCTTTACAGCTTTTTCCCTTTGGGAAGTGAAAAAGAAATTTGCCTTTCGTTCAATGAAAGGTTCTAGCTTGCCTGCTTTTCTGTGTTTGAGAGAGATAAAAATCTAATTTGAAATGCACAAGGCACTGTTGAAAGATGGCTTTATAAGGATATTACAAAAAATAATAAATTTTTTTCAAAAAATATGTGAGGAAATTATTTGTTGTACTTCAGTGATCACAACAGCTACAGTTCATAGTGCTCACACTGGTGGTATGTTATAGCTGTGTTTTGAAGCAGTCAGTAACTCTGTAGGTTAACACTTGATTTTATTCAGTCATTGCTGTCATTTTCACATTATCATATTCCCATATGAATTATTTTGATATTATGCCACTAACTTTTGTCTTATTTGGTGTTTGAACTGGAAGTGCCACAATATTTTCAGTTCATATGTGTTTTCAGCATATTTGAAAATGACTGTAAAAGTGAAATAGCAGTGAGATCCAGTTTAACCATTCTGTTTCATAACTGATCTGTACCTGTGCTGCTGTTTATTGTATCAGATCGTTGCTGCCACAATAGTTCTTTACATGATGGAGCTCCCGTTTTGAAATAGTAGCAGTTTCTCTTCAAATTGTGTGTGTTCGTTTCTTACAGAGAATATGGGTAGTTCACATAATTGAATCTTTTAATGTTACCACGTACAATAATCATGCCAGTTCATATCTGGATATCTGTAAGGCTACAGTTTTGGTTTTATAACCTGTTTACTAAATATCTTTTAGTAAAGTCATTGGATGTAAGCTTTGCAGGCAGCACACTTAGACTCTCAAGGTCATGCAGAGTAACTTCTTCAACTGCAGTAGGATTTTGGCCATATACATTCATAGTGAATGTGAATCATGCAGAATCTGAGGAAAATGTATCATCATGCATGTTTTATTTTTGCACAGCACTGGATTCACCAATTCCATTTTCCACAGCTGTGTACATTGTGGGGTTGGGATGGCTTAGTATAGTGATTACACTACAAGCTGGATGATACAGGGTTTGTTTCCCTGCAGGGGCAAACGTTTTTCTCTTCTTTTAAATGTCCAGACTGCTAAGGTTAAGAATGGGTAGAGCTATACCTCACTTTCCTCTGTATGCCTTCATGGCATAGACAGTGAAAACTTTACCCTTAGATTCTGTGTCTTGCTGTTGCTGATAATGTGACATATATTGTGTACAAACCTTTGATTATTTTATGACACTTGCATTGCCAAAGTATGCAAATGAAACTTGAGTTTCCTTTAGAAGCTTACTGAGACCATCATTAAAAAGACATGACTGGGCACATGTGCAGCCACTCAAGTGTTGGTGATGCCTCTGCTGATTGTATTATTTCATTTGTCAATTTTTTTAAGTTGATTAATGACCTATAATGCATATTACAGAAAATTGTATAAAATTGAAGGCATGATTTGGTGTGGTGATTAATAAAATTATACCTATACATGCATGGAAATGTATGCAAACAACCAGCTTTATGCTGCACTGTGCCATTTTTATTTTACTTCAAGAATGCCTATAAATGAATCTTCATGCAAAATTTCTGACGTCCAGTGTATAGGTACATTTATTTGAAAATTGTTGCATTTGAGCTTATTAACTCCATGCTGCTGGGTCTTCTTGGGAAGTTAATGGTTACACAGTGGTGCAAGAAATTCTTGTTTGTTTGGTACCCAGGAATTCATTGCCATGTTCGCAAAGCTCATCAGTCTCCCTAATAATATTAGGTAAGGGGTACAGACTATGAAATGCCTCTGCATGTAACTTCTTCTGTTACTTCCTTCTCTTTTCCCAAATATTCTCGCCACTTTGTTCACAGACATTCGGATTGTTTGCTCTTCCTACAAAGTGGGAGACTTAACATTCACACCTCTGTAGAATAACAGGTACAATTACAATACTGTACATTTTATCATTTATGTTTCAAGGTAGGATGTGGGAAGACATAATGATTGCGAACTGAATTGTAGCAGGTGTTTCCTTAATTTTGTCTGTTCTTGGTTTTTTCATGACTGTAGTTTTTATTTCTTACTTTACTTCGGATATTTGAAATTTGACATATTTTCAAAGCACTTTTCATTTTTGTTATGCATCTGTTGGCAAGATGAAAACATGTATGTAATTTGCACATTTTGCCTTATAGAGTTTGTGTTCATGTGGAGTATCCATGTTTTCACGCCGGTAAGTTAACATCAGCATCTTTCAGAAGCTGCTGTTTTTCGAGTCTGAATCTTTCCTGATTTTCTTGGACTACCATAGTGGGCTATTGGAAAGCAAAGTTGAAATGCAGTGGGGTTCAGATCCCAGATGTTTAAGCCAATTACAGTAAACCGCCCTCCCTCAAACATTTGCAGGTTGGACATTCAAAAATTCATGGCATGTGAAATACTTACCTGTTTTACATATTTTATTTCATATGTTTTGCTTTTATTTTGTTTTATGTTTGTTTATTTTGGCAGTATAATTTCACATTTTCAAATGTATTTGTTTGGCATACATATGGTAGTTTATATATTTTGATTTTGTTTGTTTTAATATACTTTTTGACTAAAAAATATGGTGTTATCAGATAACACATTGCAGCTATTAATGTAAGTTATGTTTTAATCTTGTCCTAAATTTCTTGTAGTGTTTTGTTATGAAGCTGATGCAGTTGTAAATTGTTACATAAGGTAAAACATTCATGACAAACTGGCCTTACAAATATGCAACCTTTTCCTTATAACAAGCCTTTTTGTATTGGAACATACTGCCATCACACCATTTAGCTGCCCACACACATGCTGTATGAGATAAACCATCATTGCTCCTTTAGAAAGCTATGGCCAGCTTTTATCTATGAAGTCACTGTTTCTTTTTCATGCCTGACAATCTTCAAGACACAGTTCATTATGCACGTCAGTGGAAGGAAGTTTTTTCAGATATGTATCCTCATGGGCACATCAGTTGACGGGTTAAGGACGTTGCTACAAAATTTACTCTGAATCGAGAAACCCTGGCAGAAATAATGGTTCTGTCATGGCAAGGCTCCTGAAGTTTAAGGAGATTGAGACATCACCTTGCAATTCAAAGGGAACTGCAGAACACAGTACACAACCAACAGCAGATTTTTTTTCAGTCCAGACCCAGCAAAGTCAATGGAGAGACTGACTTCTTTAAAAACATGTCATTATTTTTATGTTATATATTTTACTGTTATTTTCTTTTAGAATAAATAATTATTACATACTCATTTTTGACTAGATTTTACAATTTGCCTTTTTTAACACCATGTTTTGCCAATCCATCTCCCCTAACCCCACTTTTCACATTGAAATCTAGTTCCCACATGTGTAAGTTTACCAGAACATATCCCTTGTGAATGCTGGGAGTTTATTGCATTTACCTATGAACATTACTGTAGGTTGCATATAAGCACATTTTAATTAACCAAACTAGTTTCCTGGGTATGCAAAAGTCTATGAGAATGCTGTATGATGTTTTTCTTCTGAGTTACCTAGTGTAACTACAATATGCTGTGGATTTACCAGTAGCTTCAATACTACATGTAAAATATTCAGTGCTATTAGTATCTTAATGTATATGGAAAAATCGTATGAAATGAGCAGCATCTGTCATAAAATTCAGTACACAGTCAATGGCTTATTTTAAAAAGTCTGTTCAGAGTACAAGAGTTGATGTCAGATAAAATTTGTAACTCTTCAGGATATAAATCGCATGCAACATCAACAGTGTTGAAATTCAGTTTGTTGACATATACTGCATAAGTACTTCTTACATGTTATGAAATGCACATTCTGGTGCATTCTCTTTGCTGTTTCTCATAGACTATCTTACACATTTTAATTAGCTCAAAAACCACAAAACTATAAATTTTGTTAAATTTTTAGCTACAATAAATATTTAGTGAGTGGTAATTTAGATGTGGACAGAAACATTAGTGTCCTTTACTGTTGCCAAATTCTAATGATGCTGCGATGTGCTCACAAATTTTAGTAAAACTGTGCACATAAAAATTTATGGCTAGAATATATGCTGAAACTAATGAGCACATTTTTTAATTTATGTGTTATGAATATGCCAAATATAATGAATATTGTTGTAATGCATTCATTTTGTTAAAGTGTGACGCCATTTTGTAACATATAGTATTAGAGGTTTGGAGAGACTTGAAGATTATGCACTTCACCATTTTTGGATATCATAAGCACTCATCAGAAGGGGCACTTTTAATGATTTTACACTTTATCATTATACTGTGGTTACATTGTAAGTTTTTCATACATATGTACATAGCCAATGGACTATTTCATTGTACTCCCAAATTTTGGTACTTTTCTAGTATATTGCAGTAGGAAAATATCTGATGAGTAGTAGGTTCAATCACACTCCACTGATGCTGATTATTTCCTAATAATCTTATATATGTATGGACATTAACCCACATTAACCCTGACAGAAGAATGTCAAAACAACTTCTATGGTGAAGTTGACATCATGTAATTCCTAAACTTAGTTTCATCACCAGTTTTATAAATAGGTATATTAGATTCTTTATATTGTTGTAGCAATTCTTATTCCAAACTAGATTAAAGTGTCTTTGGTTCTCAGAACCCCTCAAGGTGTGCTCTGAACCATGGTGGGGCCAAGTAATCCCCAAACACACAGTTTCATCTCTTTCAAAGGCGAGGGAAGGGAAACATTATGAAGACAAAATTGATTCTGAAGTCTAAAAACTTATTTCTAGACCTACAGGTCACACAATGATACATATTATAAATTGTATTTGAAAATACAGAACAAGGAGTTCTGGGCAGAATTTAAAATCTGCTTTTATAGGTGTCTACCCCTTACAGACCCAGTATGAACTTATTTAGTACAGATGCTCTGTACACCAAATTTGTAGCATGAAATGTGTATGACACCATTGCCATGTTCATGATTGGTGTCTTAATATGTCATACATAATGTGTAGGCAATAGCACAGATAACTTTTCAGCACCCCCCCCCC
>Ga0123357_10000637_pt1 | contig 34780 bp, 31 predicted proteins | sample TergutEmb28metaG_FD_89873 | JGI IMG/M metagenome (GOLD analysis project Ga0123357, IMG submission 89873) | Embiratermes neotenicus P4 segment gut microbial communities from Petit-Saut dam, French Guiana - Emb289 P4 | ecosystem: Host-associated > Arthropoda: Insects > Digestive system > Gut ... | reverse complement strand
TGACCTCCCAGTGACGTTTTTCGTCGTGCTTGCCGCTCCATGCGACAACATCCGTGACACGACCTTCCCCCTATCGACAAACCGGAATCACGAGCTTGTGCAATTCCAGCGCTGTCGTAGTAGGGATGCATCCGGAATTGAGGGGCAATTCCGTGCCAAAGCCCCGTATTGCCATGCGGTGCTCCACCCTGCAAAGCGGAGTCGCTATCGGTTATTCGGACAGGCTCTTAGCACGTAGCCAGTCCTTCGCGTGGTTATCGTCCGTGTCGGCGTTTTTGGAGGTGCCAGTCGCGAAGGGCTTTGTCGTGGGCGGCGGCGGTTGAGCGTTTTTCCATTTTTCGCTCTTTACGCTGGGCGATGCGGTTCTCACGTTGGCTCATTGCCGTTATTTCGCGATGTAATCGCAGGTAGCCTTCCAGGCGTGCGGCAGTGAGCGTTCCGGCGTCGATCGCGGCTTTGATGGCGCAACCGGGCTCGGCGTTGTGTCGGCAATCGGTGAAACGGCAGCGGAGTGCGAGTGATTCGATGTCCTGGAAAGTGGAGAGGAGGGCGTCGGAGGCTTCGCCGAGGGAGAGGCCGCGGAGGCCGGGGGTGTCGATGATCAGGCCGCCGGTGGTGGTTTTGACTAAGTGGCGGAATGTGGTGCAGTGGCGGCCTTTGTCGTCGAACTCGCGGATCTGCATCATGTCCTGGATGTCGGCGTCGGCGAGGTGATTGACGAGGGTGCTTTTGCCGATGCCGGAGCTGCCGAGGATGACGCCGGTGATGCCTTGGGGGAGGTAGATTTTGAGCAGGTCGATGCCTTGGCCGGTGACGACGCTGACGGCGTGGACGGCTGCGCCGTGGGCGATTTTGTGAGCCTGTTGCATCAGCGGGTGGGGATCGTCGCATAGGTCGGCTTTGGTTAACAGCAGCACCGGCTGGGCGCCGGAGTCGCGTGCAAGCGTCAGGTAACGCTCCATGCGGCGGAGATTGAAATTTTCGTTGAGCGAGGTGCCGAGGAAGACGACGTCGATGTTGGTCGCCAGCACGTGCTGATCGCCGCCCCCCCCCTTCCCGGTTTCGAGGCGGCGTGAGAGGATCGTGCGACGGGGCAGGATTCGTGTGATGTGCACGGGGCCGCCACCATCGGCATGTTCAAGGCCGCGAAGGATGACCCAGTCGCCCACTGCTGGGAAATCTAATCGGACGGTGCTGGTGTGTCGCATTTTGCCGGTGATCTCGGCCCAGATGTTGCCGTGGATGGTGCGGACGAGATACGCCTCCTTATGCTCCTGCACGACACGGGCGATGTTTTGCGGGAGCTCGTGCGGTTCCAAGAGTGCGGCGAAATGCGCGTTCCAACCGTAAGCGTCGAGGTGGGTCATGCGGGTATTTTACCACATGGGCACGGTTCGCGACGCCGCAAGCGGTTGCGGTGACCTGTTGCGATTATTGCGTAATGCTTGGATCGCCCACCGACCGGCATGCAAGCATGCCGGCTAAATAGAGAAGAAATCATGCTAACATGCTTTTGACGATGTCGCGTTCGGCGATGAGTTCAGCATTGGTGGCGGTGATTTTTTGGTGGGCGAAGTCGTCCATGGGGAGGTTTTTGAGGATTTCGTAATTGCCGGTGGTGGTGGTTTGGACGGGTAGGCCAGCCCAGACGTCGGGGTCGAAGTTGTATTCGCCGTTGGATTTGACAGCGATGCTGTGGATTTTGCCGGGGGTGATGAGGTCGCGGATGTGGTCGACCAGGGCGTTAGCGGCGGAGGCTGCGGAGGAGGCGCCACGAGCGGCGATGATGGCGGTGCCGCGTTTGCCGACGGTGTCGCAGAATGGGCCGCGGAGCCATTGCGTATCGGTGATGACGTCTGGGGCGGGTTTGCCGTGGATCTTGGCGAGATGGAAAGCGGGGAACATGGTTGGGGAATGATTGCCGAAGATGTAGAGGTCGGAAACGGCGGTGAGGGGGGCGTTTGCTTTTTTGGCGAGCTGTGTTTTGGCGCGGTTTTCGTCGAGGCGGACCATTGCGGTGAAACGGTCGGGTGTGAGGCGTTTGGCCTGGCTGGCGGCGATCATGGCGTTGGTGTTCGCGGGGTTGCCGACGACAACGACACGGGCATCCGCGGCGGCGACGCAGTCGATGAGTTTTCCCTGCTCGACGAAGATTTTGCCGTTGTCTTTGAGCAGGTCGGCGCGTTCCATGCCTGGGCCGCGAGGCTTGGCGCCGACGAGGCAGCACCAGTTGGCGTCCTTGAAGCCGACGGCGGGGTCGCTGGTGAGGATCATTTGTTGGAGCAGAGGGAAGGCGCAATCGTCGAGCTCCATTGCGACGCCTTCGAGCGTTTTCATGGCTTTTTCGGTGGGGATTTCGATGAGTTGGAGGATGATCGGCTGGTCCTGGCCGAACATCTGGCCGGAAGCGATTCGGAAGAGGAGGGCGTAACCGATTTGGCCTGCGGGGCCGGTGATGGCGATGCGGATGGGGGGGGTCATCATCAATCCTTTCCAGAATTCAGCTTTTCCAGCGGGAGGTATGACAGCGATGCAATCCGAGCGAACTCTTTCGAATTTCCGGTGACCAGGGTTGCTCCGCGTGCGATGGCGATGGCGGCGATGAGCAGGTCGTTGGGGCCGATGACGCGACCTGTTCGCTCGAGGCTTGCGCGTATTTTGCGTAAACCGCCGCGGCATCGTCATCGAAAGGATACGACTCGAAAAGAGCGAGGAATGCCATTACTTTCTGGCGCTTGCGTGGCGTGTCGTGTTTCCAGATGCCCAATAACAATTCAGCCCGAACGACGGAGCAGAGGCGAAAGGAATAAAAGGTGCCAGTGGCGGCCCACTTGCGTAGGGGCGAATCGGTGTGCCTGAGATAATCGATGCAGGCGCTGGTGTCGAGCAAATAAATCATTCCAGCCAATCCCGCACTTCATATTCACCCTGTGGAGGACGTTCCAAGTCCGGGATCGATCCGGCGAGCGCAAGGAAACGCTCCAAACGCTTTTTTTCGGATTCCACCGTGACGCGCAGATGAAGCCTGTCGCCTTCCGGGCAGGCGGGGGGATTGTCCAGGACGATTCGGCCGTGCTCGAAGCGGCCCTCAACTTCCATCGTGGCATTGGCAGTCATCACAGTACCCTCCACATGTTTCCTAGATTAGTCAGTATATCGCGTTTGTCCGTATGAATCTATCGCTATGGGATTCGCACCTCGACGGAGTGTTTGGAACCGGGTTGTTGGAGGGGGATGAGGTTGTCTTTGAGGGGTTGGCCGTTGAAGAGGATTTGGGGTTGGGAGATGTTGGGGGTGCGGGTGATGGTGATGTTGAATTCGGCGTCGCGGAATTTTCGCCAGGCGGAGGCTTGCGGCCAGGTGGATGGGAGTTGAGGGTCGATGCGTAGGCCGTTGAGTTCGCCTTTGAGGCCCAGGAGTTCGTTGATGGCGGTGCGGTAGTACCAGGCGACGGTGCCGGTGTTGTATTCGCCGCTGGTGCGTCCGGCGGTGCGGCCGGCTTGGAGGCCGTTGTAATAGTTGGGGATGATGTTGGGGAGTTGCTGTGAGCGGGCAAGGGTGTTGGAGAGGCCTTGGGCGGCGCCGGTGAGGAGCATGCGGAGTACGCGGAAGCCTTCGTCGGGGTTGCGGACGACAAAGAGGCTGTAGGCGTAGAAGGTGGCGGCGTGGCAGTAGACGGAGCCGTTCTCGGAGGAGCCTGGGGTTTTTTGGGTGATTTTGCCGATGTCTTCGCGCATCGCTGTGTAGCCGGGGAACATGGTCATGGGGCCGGAGGGGGTCATGAGGTGTTTGTTGACGGAGGCGATGCATTGGGCGATGCGTTTTGGGTCGTTGGCGGCGCCGCAGATGAGGGCCCAGCTTTGGGCGTTGAGGAAGATTTTGCCTTCTTTGTCTTTTTTGGTGCCGAACCATTTACCGGCGTCGGTGGTGCCGCGGGCGTACCATTGGCCGTCCCAGGCGAGAGCGTTGATCGCCTTGCGGCAGACCTCCGCTTCCCTGCGGTACAGATTGGCGATTTTTTTGTCGCCCATCAGTTCCGCGAAGGGAGCCCAGGTGTCGAGCGCGATGGCCAGTGCTTCGGTGAGCCAGATGGATTCGCCTTTGTTTTTGTAGCCGGCCATGTTCAGCGGGTCGTCCCAGTCGCCTTCGCCGATGCGGCAGAGGCGGCGCCAGGTGCGGTCTTTCAACTGGTAATCCAGGCCGAGGTTGATGTGTTCGTAGAGCGAGGATTTTTTGGGGCTGTCTTTGTAGGGGATTTTTTCTTTGAGGATGTCGGTGTCGCCGGTTTCGTTGATGTAGAAGGCCAGAGCCAGGGGGGACCAGACGTTCATATCGCGGTGTGGGATGGTGTTGATCAGGGCGGTGTCGACGCCGGGGGCGAGGGGACATCCGTGCGGCATGAAGCCGTCCTTGTGCTGCTGGGCGAAGACGGTGGTGTACCAGTGGCGTGCTTTGGCGGGCTGCGTCCAGGTGATGCCCATGGCGTCCTGGAAGAGGTTGCGAACGCAGGGATCGCCGGACATGCGTTGGAGTCCGCCGCAGAAGTGGGCCTGCTGCGGGAGCCATGTATTGATGTAGGCGTCGAGATCTTTGTCGGGTGTTTGGATTTGGACGGTGGGTTGGATGGCGTCGAGGTAGGCTTCGACTTTTTCGAGGGCTTTGTCGATGCCGTTGGGGTGGAGGTAAGTTTTTTTCAGGCGGGCGATTTCTTTGCGGTCGCGGGCCGGGCCGAAGGCGAAGTTGAAGGTTTCGGATTGGTCGGTAGCCAGGGGCATTTGGTATTGCAAAGTGTTGGCGACTTCTTCGAAGTGCGAATCGCCGCCGGCGAGTGTGGGTTGGGAGAGGGCGGCGGGGTTGTGTTCGGCTTTTCCGCCGAGAAATTCGCGGCGATTGGCTTCGAAAGAGGTCGGCTCGCGGTCGGCGGCGAGAAAGACCAACGGCTTACGCTGCTTGAGACGAAAATAATCCGCAACCTTCACATAATATGGAAAGAAGCTGAAGATCATGGCGTTGAGATCGGGCTCGAATTGGGCTCGCTGCGTGATCCAGGTGATGATGCCGATCGGAAAATAACTGTAGAGCGAAACTTTACGGTCGCGGTTGGATTTGTTGGTGACACGAACGGTCCAAAGCTCTACCTGGTCGTCACGTGGAACGACCAGGCGGAGGTGGACTTCGATGTCGTGTGTGGTGGTTCGCCATTGGATGTCGCCTGGGCCGATGGAGCATTCGTAGGTGTCGGGGTCTTTTTGCACGGGTTCGAAGGGGACGGACCAGAGTTCGCCGGTCTGGTCGTCGCGAAGGTAAAACGCGCGGAGCTTTTCGGAATAGGTGGAGTTGTTGGGCTGGACGAAGCGAGCGTCGGTTTTGCCGCGGAGATTGATAAGAACTTCCATGGTGTCGTTGAAGAGCCTTGCGTCGCCTTGATCGACGAGCTTGGGGTTGCGGACGATCAGGCGGCGGCCGTTGTCGATGAATTCGGCGGAAGGAGTTTCTGGCATGACGGGCTCCGGGAAAAAGGCGGGAAAGAGGGTAATGTAACGCTACGCGTAAAATTCGTAAAATGAGTGAAAGTCGTAAAATTCGTGGAGAACGAGCATTGATCTTCGATCAATGGCAAAACTTTTGCGGGGGGACCGTGTTAATTGTTTTCGTGTATGCCTTTGGCAAGGTTGCGTTCCATGGCTTTGAGCTTTTCGCGGATGTCCGGTGACAGGGTTTTCAGGTCATCTTGGGAATTGGCGTGGCCTTCGTAGAGGAGTTTGCCGGTTTTGATGTCTTTGACGATGAGGGATTTTTCGCCGTTGGTGGTGGTTAAGGTGATGCTGTGGGCGTCGTCGGAACGTGAGATGACGGTGGTGATGCTGGAGGGGGTTGGTCTGGTGTTGCCGTCGGGCCGAGCGGGCGGGGTGGGAGGTGTGAGCCATTGCGGGGCGTGCGGGTTTTCGTCCAGGATTGGGAGGTCTTTTTCGACAAGCTTCGCTTGGAGTGTCAGCGGTTTGGCGGCGCGGAGGCCAGTGAGGGTGATGGCGTCGCCCTTTTTTTTGGAACGGACCAGGACGGTCAGTTGCGGCGCGTTGATCAGGAGTTGGTCGTCGAGTTTTTGCAGGATGTCGTGGACTTTCAGGCCGGCCTTATCGGCGGGGGAATCTTTTTCGACGAAATCGACGACGAGTCCGAAGCCTTTGGGCAGGCTGAGCTGTTCGCGGAGCGTGGCGGTGACCGGGGAGGTGGTGATGCCGAGGTAGGCGGCTTTCTCGGTGAAGGTGAAGCGGCCAAGGGTGCTTGGCCCTATTGGATAAATGGATGGTGGTATTTCTATGGTTTTTTGGCGTACGGTCGGCGGAAAGTCGCCCATGCGGCCTTCCAGCGGCGGCGGGGATGTAGGCCCCTCCGCGAACGCTGGTAATGCCAGTAATACCGAGATGAATGCCGCTAATGAAAGGGTTCGCCGCATCAATCACCTCTTGAAACTCGAAACTTGAAACTTCAGTACGGTTGCAGTTGTTGATATTCGACGGTTTCCACCGGCTGCGTGACGCTGTAAGTTGCGTTCTCGCTGGGATCGAACCATTCGGTCTGTTTGACGGTTTGCTGGCGAAGCATTCGGGCCGGTGTCTGGTCCTGCAGGACCACGGTGCCGCCGTCGAAGTTCTGGGTGTAGGTGATTCGGTCGATGACAGGAGTTTGCGAGTTCGTCGCGGTCGAACCTGTCGGGGCGATGGGCGGACGCATCAGGAACTGTGCGGTGAGCACCACGGCCAGGCAGGCGGCGATGGCGGAGGATGTTCCGGCTAACCAATGGAGTTTGAACGTTAGTCCCCAGCCGGGTTCACGCTTCGTCTCTCTGTGCATGTGAAATGCTGCGTTTTGCATCGCTTCGCGGAAGGCCATTGCCGCACGTCCACGCTGGCGTTCGAGATCTTCCGCCACTGCTGCGCGAACGACGCGTCCGATCGCCTGATCTTCCGGCTGCGGGTTGTCGTATGCTGTTTCTTCGTGACTCATGACCGATCTCCGATGCGAGCCGTTTCGCCTTCCACCAAGTCCGCCAGGTGTTCTTTGAGCTCTCCGCGTCCCCGGCTCAGCCGCATGTCCACGGCCGCCGGAGACATCTCCACCAACTCCGCGATCTCCCGCGTCGCCAGCCCTTCGTAATACCGCAGGATCAGGATGGTTCGCGTGGTTTCGTCCAGGGTCTCAAGGGCTGTTCGGACTCGTTCGCTCGCCTCCGCCGCCTGGGTGAGCGTCACGGGATTTTCGTTGCTGTCGGCGGCCTGCCAGTCGGGATACTCCGTGGTGGGCTTGATGCGGCGTTTCATGTCGATTGCCGCGTGCCGCACGATCTGCATCAGCCATGCCGCGAATCGGTGGGATTCCTTGAGCCTGGGCAACTGCTGCCACGCCCGCAGAAACGCTTCCTGCACGGCATCGCCTGCGCGATCGGCATCCTTGAAGAGCGCATAAGCCACCGCCAGCGCGGAACGTTCGTAACGCCTGATGAGCGTCTCAAACGCCTGGGTTTCACGCCGCCGGGCTCGCGATACCAATTCGTGCAGGTCCTCTGTCACGGAATACTCCAGAAGGGCCTCTGCTAGTAAGACGCCGGGCGCGGCGATTTCTAACGGATTTTATGATTGGTACCGCGGCCGTTAGTTGGCCATAGTCAGCGTTCGACGTAGTCTGAGCAAAGAAATAGGCAGAGCGGTAACCGAACGGCATGCAAGCATGCCGGCTAAATAGGACATGCCACCGATTACTGGATGCACCAATTCGTCATGAGTCATAAAATTCTGTCTTGACACACGCTATTCGAGCATTAGACTACGTTGATTCAATAATCGCTGCTGGCGATGGCAACCGGTGGCGAACAAGCTGGTTCCGGGTGTACCCTTTCACGGGAGGCGTCTCTTGAGCGCTCTGACGAAAATTTTCATCGTACTGCAGTTGGTCTGTTCGCTGGTCGTGGCGGTGGTGCTGGTGGTGGCGCTCAAGGCGCAGGACAACTACAAGAAGGATGCCGAATCGCAGCACGCGGCGTTGGTTCAGACGCAGGCTGCGGTCCAGCAAAAGAGCGGCGCGTATGCCTTGTTGCAGACGGAGCGTGACCGCCTGGCCGATGAGCTGCGGAACTCCACGGGGAACTTGACCCAGAAGAACAACGACCTGATCAAGCAGAAGGGCGATGTGGAAATCGAGCGTGATTCGCTCAAGGCCCAGATCACTGTGGAGGGCAACAAGATTTCGCAGTTGACGGCGGCGAACGAATCGCTGGCGAAAGAGAATGCCCGGGTGAATGAAGAGAACCGGCGAATGGCTCCGGAAATCGCTCGCCTGATCCAGCAGAACGCGGAACTCTCCCGCGCGAACAATGACGCGGTCATCCAGAATCAGTTTCATGAGAAGACGATCCGCAAGTTGCAGGAGGCGCTTGCTGCGGCGCAGGCCACCAAGAGCGGCGCGGCGGCGACCAGTGATTCGGGCACCGTGGCAATGCTTTCGACGCAGGCGCCGGCCAAGATCAACGGCACGGTGACGCAGTCGGTCGTGTCGGCGGGCAGAACACTGGTGGAAGTCGGCCTTGGCGCTCGTGACGGCGTGAAAGAAGGTGCTCGCTATGTGATTTCTCGTAACGGCACGTTTGTCGCGGAAGCTGTGGTTGAAAAAGTCACGCCGGACGCCAGCGTCGCGGTGACGACGGACAATGTGAAGAAAGGCGAAACGATTCAGGCCGGCGACCTTGTGACGGCAGGAGCCCCGCAGTAAGTCCCCCTCTCCCTGTCCTCCTGTCCCCTGTCGCGAGTTGTTAGTTCGCGCTGATGAGTAGATCGATAGTCCAGGTGCCCATGTACGCGGGTGCCAGAACGGAGTAGTTTGATGAGCCGCATGAATACCCCTGGTAGCGTGGTCGTCGCCCCAAGCAACAACGTGTACACGGCGTTGGCGGCGATTTCATTTTTGGCCACGGCGGGGGCCTTGGTGTATATGTTTATCCGCTTGAGAGAGCTTGGGCTGCTCTGATCGTATCCCCTCCACCCTCCTCTCCCTCCCGCTCATTCCCCTCCCTCCCCTTTTAGAGCCTGTCCGAATAACCCAGCGAGCGTTGATCTTCGATCAACGGCTAAACTGCTTCTCCCCAAAAAGCCCCGCATTATCATGCGGGGCTCCACCCCGCAAAGCGGGGTCGCTACCGGTTATTTGGATAGGCTCTTACAGCCAAGCGGGTGGGCAATAAGGAGCTGACGTGTTTTTCGACTCGATTCTCGGCTGGTTCAGCCTCGACATGGGTATTGATTTAGGTACGTGCAACACGCTGGTGTGTGTGCGTGGGGAAGGGATTGTGTTGAATGAGCCGTCGGTGGTGGCGGTGAAGAAGGGGACGAATCGCGTGTTGCAGGGGGGCAATGCGGTGGGTCTGGTGGCGAAGGATATGCTGGGCAAGACGCCGGGGAGCATTACGGCGATTCGGCCGTTGAAAGATGGCGTGATCTCGGATTTTGAGATTACCGAGGCGATGCTGTCGTATTTTATTCACAAGGTACATGGGCGTCGGAGCCTGGTGAAGCCGCGGGTGGTGATTGCGATCCCGTCGGGCATCACGGCGGTGGAGAAGCGGGCGGTGTTGGACAGTGCGGAGCGTGCGGGTGCGAGGCGAGTGTATCTGGTGGAAGAGCCGATGGCGGCGGGGATCGGGGCGGGTCTGCCGATCACGGAGCCGCAGGCGAGCATGATCGTCGATATCGGCGGCGGAACGACGGAAGTGGCGATCATGAGCCTGGCGGATATCGCGGTGTCGGAGTCGATCCGGACGGCTGGCGACGATTTCGATGAAGCGATCATCAATCACATGAAAAAAACGTATAACCTGATGATCGGCGAACAGTTCGCGGAGAAGGTCAAGATCGAGATCGGCAGTGCTGGGACGTTCGGCGAAGAAAAGACGATGGAGGTGCGTGGTCGGGACATGATCAGCGGTCTGCCGCGGAAGTGCATTGTGACCAGCGAGGAGATTCGCGAGGCGTTGCAGGAGCCGGTGGGGCAGATTATTGATGCGGTGACACGGACGCTGGAGCGGGCGGAGGCGGAATTGGCGGCGGACCTGGTGGAGGTGGGTGTATGTCTTGCCGGCGGCGGGGCGTTGCTGCGGTCGATCGACAAGGTGTTGCACCAGGCGACGGGGTTGCCGGTGCGGATCGCGGATGATCCGCTTACTTGCGTGGCGAGGGGGACGTCGGTTTTTCTGGAGAATCTGGAGCTCTGGAAAGACACGATGGAATCGGACATGAGCGATGTGTAAAAATAGTAATTAGTATATTAGTTATTAGTATATGAGGGGGGAGATGCAATTCGTGTGATATAATGGTTGCAGGAGGTGTTCGATGGCGCAGATGATGACGCAAGTTAAGGCTGTTTTTCGTCACGGCGTGTTTGAACCGCTGGCTCCCGTGAACTTTCAGGAAGAGGCGGTGGTAGAGTTAAGCATCAAGGAGCCAACCAAGGCCCAGCCTGATAACGCCATGACCATGATGGAATGGCTTGAATCGGTTCGCCCGCTTCGCGACCAAATCGCACGGCGAGGGTGTGGCCATTTTTTATGGCCACACCCCACGGCGAGAGGGAGTACTACCAAACAGTACGATGTTGATTGCGGAAGATAGAATGCGATGAGCGACATAGTTGTTGACAGTTGTGCGGTAGCGAAGTGGGTGGTAGAAGAGCCTGGCAGCAATCAAGCGGAAGAGTTGCTCAAAAGAGCATTAACTGGCGATCGCTTGGTTGTGGTTGATCTTGTGTTTTCCGAAGTAACGAAAGGCCTTGGAGATTGCCATGAAATATGACTGTTCGATCGATGATTTGCTCTTTGTCGCGTTGTCACGGAGTCTGGGGGCTTGTGGCATCACTGCAGATGATCGGTTGGTTAGAGCCGTGCAACGCGATTTTCCGCAGGTTGTGTTTCTGCAAGACTGGAAATAAGGCGAGCGGGTGATGCAGGCACCACGGTTGAGTTCTCGGCAATGGTTTTGGGCGCTGACGTTGGTGGCGTTGCTGTGGGCGTTTATTGGGGGGAAACTGGGGGAGAGAGGGCAGCAACGCATGCTGACATTGCAGAAGTATACGTATGGTCCGATCAGCATGCTGGTGGTGCCGGGGAGTTGGATCGTGACGAAGGTGGAGAGCGGGCTGACGTTTGTGGGGCAGCGGTTGTGGGCGGTGCGGACAGACAATCGGTCGGTCGAGGAATTGAGCAATCGAGTGAAGCAATTGGAGGATACGCTGGCGGTTTCGCAGCAGACGGAGAAGGAACTGCGGGAGCGGCTGAAGGTGTTGGATCCGCGGACGCATCCCGGGATTCTGATTGGCGATCGGTTGGCGGCGAATATCACGGGCCGCAATCCTGGTGTTGGTACGAATCTTATTAATATTGACAAGGGAGGAAATGATGGGGTTCGCGGGCTGCCGGAGTTGATGCCGGTGATTGCCAACAGTTGCATCGTCGGGCGAGTGTCGGTGGCCTATCCGATGACGGCAAGCGTGCTGCTGTTGACGGACACGCACTCGGCAGTGCGGGCGAAGATCGTGAAACGCGCAGACCGCTCAGTGGTGGTCGAGACGTGCCTGGTGGAGGGAGCAGGCAACGGACAGTTGATCTGCAAGTCGGTGGAGAAGTCGGCGATCAAGGCGCAGGTGAGCGGGGGAGGGGGGGTGGATGTGGGGGACTTGGTGGAGCTGGTGGATTCGGAGTGGCCGGTGCAGTTGCGGAATTTTATGATTGGTGTGGTTGCGGAGAGGCCGCGGTCGGGGGACAATCCGTATCGTTACAGCATCTGGATCAAGCCCAGCGTGAACGTCACCGAGCTTCAGTCGGTAGATGTGCTGGTGAGATGGTGAGGGGAAGCGGGGAAGTTAAAAGTGATGAATTTAAAAGTTAAAAGTTTTGTGGGTTGTGTGACAGGGTGATGTATGGAAAAAGGGGTTCGGGTCGAGTTTGCGGTTTGTGTTTTGGCGTTGATGCTGACGGCGGCGATGGGGTGGGGGGATGCGTCGCAATATATGAAGGGGGCGGAGAGAGGGGACGCGGAGGCGGCCGAGTGGTCCAGGAAAGCGGCGGAGCAGGGCAATGTCAAGGCGCAATACAATCTTGGCGCGTTCTATGAAAATGGCGTAGGCGTTTCAGCGGATGTGAGGGAGGCGGTGCGGTGGTATCAGAAGGCGGCGGACCAGGGGCATGCGGGAGCACGCGAGGCGCTCAAGCGGTTGGAAGGCAAATAACATGAATCCGACGTCAAACAAAGGAGCACCGTGCGGTGGCACGGTGGTTGATGATCGTATGCGGTTTATGCTCACATCCAAATAAGAACGTCAACTACTCCGCTACCGCGTTGTGCACTTTGCGTGGGTGTGGCCTTTTTATGGCAAATCAGGGCGATCAGAGCCGCGAGCGTAAGCTCGCGCAGTGCGATTGGATGACGAGTGCGCGAGCTTACGCTCGCGGCTCTGATTGTCCGGGGCAATCACCTGATTTGCCATAAAAAATAGCCACACCCCTTTGCATCGAACTTGCGTTCAACCAGGTGATGCGGGGAGGGAGTGTTGGAGGAGGATCAGGTCGAGCCAGTGGTTGAATTTGAGGCCGACGTTTTTGAGGTGGCCGACCTGGGTGAAACCGGCTTGGCGGTGGAGTTCGAGACTTTGCGGCTGGTCGGCGGAGATCAGGGCGATGATTTGGCGATGGCCGAGGGTTTGGGCGCGGGCGAGGAGGTCGGCGAGGAGGGTGCGGCCGAGGCCTTGACGAAGCATGTCGTGGCGGACATAGATCGAATTTTCAACGGTGAAGCGGTAGGCGGAGCGGGGGTTGAAGGGGCTCAGGGAGGCCCAGGCGAGGATGTCGTTGGTGGTGGAGGTGGCGACGGTGATTGGATGCCGGGGTCCGTGTGCGTGGAACCACGCAGCGCGTTCGTCGGCGGTGGAGGGGGCGTCCTGATAAGTGGCGGTCGAGGTGTGGACGTAGTGATTGTAAATGGCGTTGATGGCGGGCAGGTCGGAATCGGCGGCGAGACGGATTTGGAATGACGTCATACAAAAATGCTCCGTGGCGGCAGTCGGCCCCGTTGGTCCCGTAGGGGTCCATTTGAAGTGTCCGCTTTCCCTGTCACCTTGTCACTTCCACCAGTTCCGGCAGGCCCATCAACACGCCTTCACTCTGCAAAATATTCATCATTCGCACCGCTCCTCGCACCTGTTCCCGCACCGCAGGCGGCAGCGTTTGCACCATCGTCTCCATTCCGTTCAACTCCAGGCCTTTCATCGATACGTCTCCGCCTGTCAAACCTTCGCGCACCATGTCCGCGAAGCTCTTCGCTTCCGGCAGCACCAGAATCGAATAATCTTTTTCGATTCCCGCGTTCTTCGCGGCTGCCAGTACGACGTCGTGCAGTGTGCCTACGCTGTCCACCAAGCCGGCTTCCTTTGCCTGTTCGCCGGTGAATAGGCGACCCTGCGCTACGTCCTCCAGCTTTGCAATGTGCTTTCCGCGAGCCCCCATCACTCGGCTCGAGAACACGCCGTACGTTTCCTCCATCGACTTCTTTAAGAATTCCCGTTCCTCGTCCGTGAACGGTTGCATCGCGCTGAGCATCGTCGCATGTTTTCCGCGGCTCACCGTCTCGATGTTGATTCCGATCTTGTCGAGGGCCTCTTTCATCACCAGTTTTCCTCCCACCACGCCGATGCTGCCAGTGATGGTTGCGGGGTCCGCGGTGATGCTGCGGCCCGAGCAGGAGATGTAGTATCCGCCGCTGGCCGCCACACGGCCCATCGAGACCGTCACCGGCTTTTTCTGGTCTGCTTCCTTGAGCACCGACCAGATCTCATCCGACGCGGAGGCACTTCCACCCGGCGAATCCACACGCAGCACGATCGCTTTCACCAGGTTGTCGCTAATCGCCTTGTCCACGGCCTTGCGAATCCCGCTGGGCGTCACAAACTCCGCCGAATCCTCGCTGCCTTCCCCAAAGTCCGGCATGATTTGTCCGCAGGCATAAATCACGGCCACCGACGGACCGCGCTGCTTCTTCGCGCCGCCACTATCACTGAGCAAACTGAAAATTGCGAACGGACTGTCCAGGTTGATCGTCTTTTTCGCTGGCTTGCCGTAATCTTCCACCAGCTTGACACCGCCGGGAAATTGGCTTTGCACCCATGCGTCCACGCGGTCCCGCGTCATCAATTGATCCACGATCCCCAGTTCCTTCGCCCGCTTGCCGCTGAGCCAGCCTTCGTCGATCACTTTTTTGACAGCCTCTTCGGTCATCTTCGGCCGATTCGCCGCGATCGCCTTCACGAGTTGCGAATACATCCCGTCCGTCAGTTTCGTGATCTGCTCTTTGTACTCGGGACTTGCGCTGGTCCGCATGAACGGCTCCTCCGCGCCCTTGAACTTACCCACCTGTATGAAATCCGGCTGCAGGTGCAGCTTATCCAGCGTTCCCTTGAAAAAGATCATCTGCAGTCCCACGCCCGGCATCAGCACGCTGCCATTCTCCGGCATGATCACCATGTCCGCGTAACTTGCCAACACATACGTCGATGTGTCAAAATCAGAAGCATAGACCGCGATGCGTTTGCCGCTCTGACGCAGATTCCCCATCAGCTCTCCGAGCTCCTGCGCCTGGTTGAGCGTCAGGTTGAATGCCGACAGATCCAGAAACAGCCCAGCGAGCGTATTGTCCTTTGCCGCATTGTTCATCGTGGTGATCAGCGACGAGAGTACCGGTGCTCTCATGGAGGCTCCGCTCAAGTCGGAGAGCGACAACTGGAACGATGCCGGCCGTTCCTGTAATTGCTGGCTCAAGCGAATCACGCCCACCTTCGACTGTTTGACCGCCGCCTTCTGAGTCGCCGCCGGCATTGTCGTCGTCTGCCCGGACCCAATTCCGCTTGCGCCCAGCGCACAAACGCCAACCACCACTGCCGCCAGAATCCGCTTCATGATGTTCTCCAATTCAGAAATCAAGGCCAACCAAGCCCAGGGATTGCAATCCCTGAGCTTGAGCTTTGATTTTACCTCCAATCCCATTCATGTCTATCCGCATCTTTTTCCACGATTCCGCCGCAATCGAGGACTAGAGCATTTTTCATGTGGTCGAGGCGTGATGACATGCGCAGGAAGCGAGAGCCAAAGCCCCGCATTGCCATGCGGGGCTCCAAAACGCTACGGGCGAGTGAAAAATGCTCTAAAGCTTGTCGCATCATTCCTCCGTAGCACCCACCGGCTCGCTGGCGTATCACGATAAACGGCAATATCCCGCGGCAACTTCAACTCCCCCCATTTCGCCGCAACCTCACTGATCGAATGATCCCCGCCAAACGCAAACTCCCGCCCGCATCGCACCATCACCATGGGTATCCCCGATGCATCGATCTCCATTTTGCGAGCGTCGTAAGCATCCGTCAGAAAAAGAATCATCGTTTCCTCAGACGTCCGCCGCTCCACGCGATGCAATCGCTCCATGTGGTCCAGCACCCGCACATCCTCCACCCCGCCCACCGTCATCGTCACCCGCTCCGTCTCCATCGTCGCACTGTCCACGCTATCAAATGCATACGTCGTCCCCGGCGCAAGCCCTTTCGCTTTCATCAGCCGACCCTCCCCCACCTCCAGCACCGTCCCCACCGGAATCGACACCGTGCGCCGCGTCGTCTTCCCCGCCCGAATCTCCGTGACCGCCGCTTCTGCCCCCCTCCTTTGCCAAACGCCGCCTCTGCCTGAAGCCCGTTCGACTTCTGATAAGTCATCGACACCGGCTTACCTTCCCGCGTCTCCACCGAATCCGACTGCCACTGACGCTCATTCATCATCACATGGGTGCTGTTGCGAATCGTCTGCCCTTCCTCCCGGCGCACAGTTTCCGCATGCCCAACCTTCACCTCATCCATAAAAATAGCAAAATAACACCGCTCCTCCACCGTCCCTTTTCCCGCCCCGCCCCAAACCACCACCCCCAGCACGATCACCCATCGCGCCCCCCCCGCCAGTACGCCATGTGTTCCTTCCACTCATCTCAGCATTGTAACGTCCATAAAACCCCAAAGCCCAGGGATTGCAATCCCTGGGCTCGAATCTCCAACGATGCCCATTTTTCCCGCGCTCCGCGCCAAAATCCTGACTATAAATAACATCCGAGCCGCGACCGTAAGGGAGCGACCCACTCTTGGTGCATGACCGCACGGTCGCTCCCTTACGGTCGCGGCTCTGATGCTCCTTGTCCCCCTGTCACCTTGTCCCCCGTCCCGGAGCCCTCATGACCGCCCGCAGCACCGATCTCCCTCCCGCCCTCGCCGCCGCCAATGAGCAGATCCGCGCCACCGCCAAATCCTACGGACTCGATTTCTTCGAGACTATTTTCGAGATGCTCGATTACGACCAGATCAACCAGATCGCCTCCTTCGGCGGCTTCCCCGTCCGATACCCACACTGGCGCTTCGGCATGGAATACGAACGTATGTCCAAACATCACAACTACGGACTCGGACGTATCTACGAAATGGTCATCAACAACGACCCCTGCTACGCCTACCTGCAACGCTCCAACTCCATCACCGATCAGAAACTCGTGATGGCCCACGTTTACGCACATTGCGACTTTTTCAAAAACAACCTCTGGTTCTCCAGGAGCAACCGCAAAATGATGGACGGCATGGCGAACCACGCCACACACATCCGCAAACATATCGAGCGTTTCGGCCTCGAACGCGTCGAGAAATTCATCGACATATGCCTCTCCATCGAAACCCTCATCGACCCGCATTCCCTCTTCCTCAAGCGTGGCGGTACCGCGGCTGATGAAACCCGCACTGACTCCGGCTCCTTTGGCGACGAACTTGCCGCCACCCGCTTCCACACCAAAAATTACATGGACCGCTTCATTAATCCGCGAAAGCTCATGGAGGAAGAGCGTCTCCGCCTCAAGGCAGAGCAGGAGAAAAAACGTAATGTCATTCCTTCCGAGCCCGTCCGCGACGTGCTGCTGTTTCTTCTTGAACGCGCTCCGCTGGAACCGTGGCAGCAGGAAATCCTCGCCATCATCCGCGACGAAGCTTACTATTTCGCGCCGCAAGCCATGACCAAAATCATGAACGAAGGCTGGGCCACCTTCTGGCATTCCACCATCATGACCCGGCATTACCTCTCCGCCGCCGAGATCATCGACTACGCCGATCATCATTCCGGCACCGTACACATGCCGCCGGGAGGGGGGGGAGTCAACCCCTACAAGATCGGCGTCGAAATCTTCCGCGATATCGAAGACCGCTGGAACAAAGGCAAATTCGGCAAAGAATACGACGAACTGACCGCCCTGGGCGACCGCGACCGCTGGGAGAAGCCGCTCAACAAAGGCCGGGAAAAAATCTTCGAAGTCCGGCGCATCTACAACGACGTCAACTTCATCGAAGAGTTTCTCACCGAGGAACTTGTCGATCGCCTCAAGCTTTATCAATACCGACACGACCCCCACTCCAACCAGCTCCGCATCGTCTCCCGCGATTACAAGCGCATCAAGGAAGCGATGCTCTACCGCCTGACCAACATGGGTCAGCCCTACATCTACGTCATCGACGCCAACTACAAAAACACCGGCGAACTCTACCTCGCCCACAAGCACAACGGCTTCGACATCGACGTCCAATACGCGATCGAAACGCTCAAAGGCATCCAGACCCTCTGGAGCCGTCCCGTCCACCTTCAGGCCAAAATCGACGACGACATGAAGCTCTTAAGCTTCGACGGCAAACAGTCCCAGCAGCAAAAAACCCACGGTCCCCATCCCGGTTAAAGCCGGGGCTATATGGAGAGGTTAAATCTCTTCCGTCGTAGGCAGCGATTTTCGAGCCGGCGTGCTGGCCGCTACTGTGGGCGAAGAGATCCGTTTGATCGGCTGCTCGTCAGTCTGCTCCGGCGTCGTCGATTCCTTCGTCGCCCCTCCTCCCACGCCGCTCAACCCCTTTTTAAATTCCACGATCGTCTGCCCCAGGCTGCGCCCGACCTCCGGAAGGCGCTTCCCGAAAATCAGCAGCCCAATGATCAAAATGATCAGACCGTCCACTTGAAACAGATTGCCCAAAAATGCCAGCGAATGCATTGTCAAACCTTTCTCGTTGAAGCCTCCATGCGATGACTTTCGTCTTTACCCTACTAGTATAACGACCTTGGCCGTCAAAGTTTATCCAAAAAATCCACGATCTTTCGTCCGACCTCCGGAAGCCGCCGCCCGAAAATCAGCAACGCGAGGATCAAAACGATCAACCCGTCCATGGCCTGCCTCCGAAAAAAGTTTAGCCGCGAGCCGGTAGGCGAGCGATCGGGTACTGTACAGTATAACGATCTTCGCCGATCAAAATCGAAAATCGAAAATCAAAAATCGAAAATTCCATGTCCACGAATATCCCTTCCCTTGACACAGACGTTTCCTTTTCTTACTTTATCTGGCTCCCAGGCACGGCGGTTGGGTCAGCGTACCACCCCCTCCGTTCGGACCGACGAAATCGAGGATACCCGTATGCAACCATTTCATAAAACTTCGAAAACCCGTAAAGGCACACGTCGGTCTCACCATGCGATCAAGGCCGAACACGTCGTGCGTTGCCCCAAATGCAGCCAGCCCAAGCAGCCGCACCGGATGTGCGCCAACTGCGGGTATGTCAATAAGAGCTTGTCGCTGGTTGTTTCTGAGGCCCAGGAATAGACTCTCGCGGTTTTTGTTTTTAGTTCACGACTGATATGCGCCTTGCTTTCTTTCTGAGTCTTGATCGATAGGGGGGAACGCCATGCGAATCGCTATTGATGTCATGGGCGGCGATCACGCGCCCGACAAAATCCTCGAAGGTGCCCTGCAAGCTCTCCCACTCCTTGAGCCCGACGATAAACTCATCCTCGTCGGTAATAAAGAACTCATCGCTCCACACATCGCACACACTTCCCAGCACGACCGCATCCAGATCGAGCACGCATCCCAAGTCATCACCATGGACGACTCACCCATCGAAGCGATCCGCGGCAAACGGGACTCGTCCATCGTCCGCATGGTCAAGTTCGGCAAAGAAGGGCATGCCGACGCGATGATCTCCGCGGGCAACACCGGCGCCCTTGTTGCCGCCGGCGTGCTGATGCTCAAGCCGCTCGCCGGAGTGGATCGTCCAGGCATCGCCTGCTTTCTTCCCTCCGTCAAAGGCGGCGTGCTTCTCTGTGACGCTGGCGCTAACATCCAGCCCAAGCCCGCCCATCTCTACCAGTACGCCGTCATGGGCTCGATCTACGCCAAGGCCTTGGGTAAATCCGCCCCCCCCCCTTCGCCAACCGTCGGGATCCTCAACATTGGTTCCGAAGACGAAAAAGGCACCCAACTCGTCAAGGACGCCAAAGCCCTGATCCAAGCCGATCCATCTATCAACTTCGTTGGCTACGTTGAAGGCCGCGATATTCCCAGGCATCCCTGCGACGTGCTGATCACCGACGGTTTCACCGGCAACGTCACGTTGAAGGTGACCGAAGGGTTCACGACTGCCGTTCTCCAGGCGTTGCAAAAAGAAGCGATGAGCGACGCCGATTTTGCTGTGAAACTCAAGCCCTTCCTCGGCCGAGCCCTCAAGCAATACGACCACGAAGAAGTCGGCGGCGCGTTGCTGCTGGGCGTACAGGGGCTTTTCTTCAAGGTTCACGGCTCGGCCGGTGCCCGCGCCATCAAGAACGCCGTCGTTGCCGCCAAAGCCGTCGGCAAACTCGACGTCAACGCCGCCATCGAAAAACGCCTCGCAAAAGGTGCATGACACTTCAGGAAGTTATTTCGGACTCATTCCTAAATTCGGCGAGACTTGAGATAAGCCTCTCCGTGGAGAAACTTCAGATAATCCTCCAAACAATCGGTACATAAGGTACGAGGCTTTCCGTCCACTTCCTGTACGGTGGATTCGACGCTCAGCGGAAAAATGTTTCCGCAAAGATAGCACGTCCAAGAGGGGATCGGCGGCTCGTTCGGCGGTAAGGGACGTTTGCAAAATGGACACTCATGGGGGGAGTGGTTCATGAAAGGACTCCTCATAAAAAAGCCCGCATCCACGGTGGATTCGGGCTGATCCGGATTTTTAGTAAGTGTTGTTGACGGGCGGGCATGAAAAAGGGGCACTGCCTGCAGGGCTCCATCCTTTCCGTGAGTTTCCGCGATCTATTTGCATCTGCCACGCAACCCATTACCATTCCCGATGTCATGTTCTCACGTTCGAAAAAACTCGCCCAGCAAACTGCTCATCGTCTCATCGCCGGGCACTTTACTCTTACTGCCTGGTGGACCCTTCGCCACGCTGGCGTTTTCGAGGCGATGCTTCAACTTGAATCCGAGAAAAAAGAAGGCATGGTTCCGCTGGTTCACGCCGCGCGTACGAACATGGCCTCCGATGTGCTCGAAGCCCTTGTGAATTACCTCGTTACCATTGGCATGCTCACACGCAAGGGCGAGCAGGTGCGTCTCACGCCCGAGGCCAAGTCGCTTCTCAAGTACGAAGACCCCGTTCTGGAACTCGTTCATGCTTACGCTCCGCTTCTCGCTTCCGCCGAGCATCTTCTCGCCCGCTTAAAAGCGCTCGACAATGGCTCCTCGGTCCAGCGCAAGACGGAAGCGTTTATTGACGCCCAGGCCAAGCGTTACGCGACCGAAGTCTTTCCCGCGGTCCTGACCATGCTCGGGAAAAACAACTCCGCGCATCTGCTCGATCTTGCCTGCGGCGCCGGCGATTTACTGATGCATATTGCGAAGAATTCGCGGAATAGTGTCGGTGTTGGCATCGGCTCCTCCTCCTCCGCCGTCCGCCGGGCCAATCGGGCCATTACATCCAACGGTCTCGGGAAGCGTCTTCTGGCCATCACGGCCAACGCCATGGAAATCTGCACGGACACCAAGCGAACCTTCGACCGCATCGGCATCTCCCGGCAACTCTGGGACGAAATCGACTGCCTGCTCGCCTGCAATGTCTTCTCCGAACTTGCCGCCCCCTCCCCCACCAAGGACCCCAACGCGCTCATCAAAACCCTCTCCGCCATCGCCAAAAACTTCCCCAAAGCCAGTCTTTTGATTATCGAGCCCACCGCCTCCCCGCGATTCGACAAGAACTACTACGCTCCCGAACTCAGCCTGCTTCTGCGTCTATCCAACACCCCCCCTTGGCCTGCCGACAAATGGCGAACCATTCTCAAACAATCCCGCTTCCGCATCATCGACGAACGCGCTCTGACCACCGACGGGCTGATCCTTTTCCTGTGCAAGCCGTGATCGCGGAACAGGGCCGAATTCCGCCGATAACCTTGCGTTGCCGCGCAAAGCTATGGGTTGGCGGGCTGCGTGGGAGAGGGGCGATCGATCAGTCGGAAGTCGATGTCGCTGGGGTATTGTTGAAGCGTCAATCCTTCCGGCAGCGTGTAGCGCAACGGCCGAGTGACGCGATTCTGCGAAGGACGGTCGTCCGACGTGATGTCCAGGTAAGCGAGGATTTGCGAGGCCGTGGGGTCCACCGTGGACTCCCCGCCACTTCTGGGTGCCATGCGTTGCAGGAGTGCCTGGATGGCCGCGGGCGAACCGGAAACCACCAGCGATTTCAGGACCCGTGGATACAACTCGATCTGGTAGCGAGCGACCGCGTCCGGCGGCCCGCTGACCCAGACCGGCAAATCGTTGATCGTCGCTCGCTTGAGCCGGTGCTCCGCGCCGCAGCCCTGCGTGGACGTGTTGGTGATGCGATCGTCACGCGTTGTGGAATAATCCAACGTCGATTGCTGCGATTCTGCGTACATCCAGATGAGGATGGTCAGGACGATGGTCAGCGGAAGCGTTTTGAGCCGGGAGAGCATGCGAGTTTCAAGTTTCAAGTTTTGAGCTTTGAGTTTCGAGTTTCGGGTTTCGAGTTTCAAGAGTGGTTTTTGCCAGAAGTTCAAGCAGCAGGGATTCCAGGCCTTCGATGGTCAGGTTCCGGATCAGCCGGCCGTTTTCGGCGACGGTGATGACCCCGGTCTCCTCGGAGACCACGACCACCACCGCGTCTGTTTCCTGAGCAAGGCCCAGGGCGGCGCGGTGCCTCGAACCGAGCTCCGGCGAGACGTCCTCCGATTCGGCAAGCGGGAACTGCACGCCCGCCGCAGAAAGTTTGCCCGAACGGATCACCACGCCCATGTCGTGCAGAATCGAGCCGGGCCAGAAAATCGTGTTGAGCAGTTCCGACGAGAGCACCGCGTTCATGATGGTGCCATTTTCCACCAGTCCGCCCAGACCTACGCCGCGCTCGACGGCAATGAGTGCTCCGATCTGGTTTTTCGAGCAGTAGGCGGCGGTACGGCAGATGGCGTCCACTGTTGGGCGGATCGGGCTTGTTGAGGCGCGGAAAAAGCGGGCCTCCCCCAGCCGCGTGAGTGCTCGTCGAAGCTCCGGCTGAAATACCACGACAATCGCAAAGCTGGCGAACAGCAGCAGGCGCGAATACAGGTACTCCACACGCTGCAACTGTGGGCCGGCGAACTGGATCACCAGGTAAGCCACGATCAGGAACAGGGCAGTGCCTTTGATCAGGCGGGCGCCGCGCGTGCCGCGGAGAAATTCGACGACCGAATGCACGACGATGCCGATCAGGAGCAGTTCGAGCAACACGATCCACGGCGGATATGCTGAGATGCGTTTGAAATAGGTAACTATGTGTTCGCCCATCAACAGGAAGTATACTGTGCTTATGTTTTGCATGAAAGGTTGAATGATGACAAGGCGACGAATCGGTTGGACGGGGGTGATGGTGGCGGCGAGTCTGGCTGCGGTGGCGACAAAAGCTCAGGCGTGGGGCCACCAGCAGCATATCTTGATCACGCGGATGGCGGCGTTGCGGATCATCAACGATCCAGCCGTTCCTGAGGGGCTCAAGGATTTCCTCAAGGCCAACATGAAATATGACCTCGACGCTTGCCGTAAGCTGGCGGTCGGGGAAAAGGTTGGTTTCGAAGCCAAAGATTACCTCACCGGCCTCGACGGCGCCTGCACCTTGCCCGATCGCATCCAGTTCACGGAAGAGGGCAAGACGATCATTGCGTCCTACGGCGTCACGGAAAGCAAGATGCATTTCATGGACTGGGAAAGTCTGGGCAAGAGACCGATGTACAAGCCGGACTTTTCCAACCGTCCGGAAATAGCCGACGTTCCGCGCGACGTCCACGATCCGCGTTGGAAGCAGGCCGGCTATCTCCCCTTTCGCGTGGAGGAAAAGTACAACGAGCTTGTGGCAGCATTCGCTGCGCCCAAATTGGACAACGCCCAAACCCTGAAAATCGCTGGCTATTTGTGTCATTACATCGAGGACTGCACGCAACCGCTGCACGGCACCGTCGACTACAAAAGTTACAGTTATCTCTTCGGCAAGGTGCCTGCCGTGCACAAGCTCACGCAGACGCTTCCCGACGGCAGCGAAATCGCGAAGTACACCGTGGATAAGGAGTTCAGCAAATCGATCAATCCGCATGATGACATGGAATTTCAGCTTTTTGAGGACGCTCAGGAGCCGAGAAAGGGATTGCGAGAGGAGTTCTGGAAGGAGTTGAATCTGCGGATCGACTGGCGAGTCCATTCCGCAACCACAGTCACTCCTGTCGCACCGGCGAAAGCGGGCACCTTCACACGAGCACTCGAAATCCTCTGGGACAGCTATGAGTATATACCCGCGATCGGCAAAGCCGCCCAGGCAGGATATGCCACCGGCCAATTGGATCTCAAGGCATTCTTTACGTCGAAGGATACCGTACACGGCGAAGAACTCGACACCCTCCAACTGATCGCCGACCGCCACGCCGCCGCGGTATTGGAAGTGGAACGAACACTACGTGCAGCCTGGGCCGAGGCAAAGGGAAAGTAATGCCATGCAGCAGGACATTCGCGAAATCCTCATCGATCGCTACGCCATCCAGGCCCGCATTTTTCGGATGGCCCAGGAGATCGGCGAGGCTTATAAGGATCGCGAGTTCCTCCTGATGCCGCTGCTCACCGGCTCGATCATCTTCGTCGCCGACCTCGTTCGCCATCTCCCGGTCCGCATGAAGATCGACGTCCTGGCCGTCTCCAGCTATCGCGGCAAAGTAACCGTGAACGAAGGCGCTCGCGTTCTGTATCCCACCACCTTCGACGTCACAGGCAAGCACGTTCTGGTGATCGATGACATTCTCGACTCCGGCCGAACCCTCATGACGGTCACCGAGCTGTTGAAGCAGCAGGGGGCCGCCAGCATCAAAACTTGCGTGTTGCTCAAGAAGAAACTCCCCATCAAACCCGCCATCGACGCCGACTGGGTCGGCTTTGAAATCCCCGACGAATTCGTGGTCGGCTACGGCCTGGATTTCAACGGCTATTACCGCAACCTCCCCGACATCGCCGTGCTCCACAAACACGCGATGCAATAGCCTTGCGTGGCAACGCAAGGCTTAGGGGATGAAAAGGGCGACGTAGGCGGCGATGAGGGAGTGGCCGACGAGGAGTGCGAGGATGGAAGCGATGGAGAGCCAGGGGCCGAAGGGGAGGACGTGCGGTTTTTTCTGGAAGAGCAGGACGATGGCCCAGGCGAGACCGAGGAAGGCGGCGCCGAAGAAAGCAAAGACAACCAGCCAAGGGCCGACGATAGCGCCGACGCCGGCCATCAGATGGGCGTCGCCCATGCCCATCGCTTCTTTGTTGAAGGCGAGACTGCCCAGGACGCGGATGAACCAGACGACGCCTCCGCCGATGAGGATGCCCAGAAGGCAGCCGAGGAAACGGGCCATGCACGGCGACGGCGGAATGTTGATCGGGATGAAACAGGCGATGAAGGCGCAAACGAGTGGGACGGCTAAAAAGAGAAGTTCCTTGAGCGTTTCGCGGCGGACCTGGGGATGAGCGATTTCTTCGACGACTTCGTCGGTGACATCCGTCTGATCGGGATCACGCGGAAGGACGCCAATGAGGAAAATGAAAATGCCGGAGCAAACGGTGATGAGCGAAGCGGCCTTATTTGAAAAAGTGAACCAGGCGAAAACGCAGAGAAGAACCAAAACGAGTGAAGCGATGATCGAGGGGAAAAAATGAGTGAGCTTGGGAAGCGGAGGGACATTCGAAACTCGACATTCGAAATTCGAACTTTCCGCTTCTGGCTCCTCCCTTCTGGCTTCTGGCTTCTGACTTCTGGCTTCTTCCCTCGGTTCGGAGAAGGATCGCGGGAGGATTTTGAGGGCGAGGAGGAGGTTGGCCAGGGCCAGGCCGACGCCGGCGCCGAGGATGGAGCGGGCGAAATGCCAGGAGTCGGAGGGGGGAAGGGGGAGTTGCCAGATGACCGGGTGGTTGATGAAGGGGGTGGCGAGGAGGCCGAGAATGATGAGAAACCAGGGGATCGAGAGCGGGATGATGAACAGGTCGATGTCGATGGCGGAGGCGGCCAGGAGAGCGGCGATAAAAATGAGGTGGAGAACAAAGGCGCAGGCTTGGGCCGGCTCGCGGAGATCGATGAAGGGGAAAGGAGACCAGTGTCCGACGGAGGAGGCGAGGAAGTAGCCTGCGAAAACAACGCCCAGTGCGAGTTCAACGAGCGGGTAGCGGACGGGAATGTGAGTTTTGCAGTTCGCGCACTTGGCCTTGAGGAAGAACCAGGCCAGGACGGGGACGTTGTGGTACCACTTGATGGGCGCGTCGCAGACGGGGCAGTGTGACGGCGGCCAGTTGAGGGTGAGCGGGCCGCGTTGGTTTTGGAAGAGGACTTCGCGGCCGTAGTTGGGGAGCCGCCAGATCACGACGTTCAGGAAGGAGCCGACGCAGGTGCCGGTGAGGAAAAGGAAGATCGTAGAGGCGATGAGAAGGGGAAAAGTCATGGGAGAATTATCGGACGGATGGGGGGAAACGCACAACAGAAATAGCCTTGCGAGGAATCGTAAGGCTATTTCCCCCTCCTCCCCCTAAAAAAACGGGCACGCCCGAAAAAAACTGAAAAAATCTTGCTTTTTTGGAAACTTGTGGCACATTTAACATGTGATGTCTCGCTGCACTGCGGTGGCGCCATCATGCTTGCTGGCAAAAGTGACGTAGGCTCAGCAATGAAGCGGAGTTAAGTCATTTCTTCCGCTTTCGTCTCCCGCCGGAATGAATTCCGGGAGGTTGAGTCGAGCCTGTCTGGTCAAATTACCCAGCTTGTCATTTTGCTAGTTGAACATTGCGGCGGGCGGGATGCTCGCATGATGTCAGAGTTGTTGTGGGAGAGCCGAGCGCCTTTGCCACAGGTGACCGAATGCCAACGTTTGGCGTGCGGTAAGAAAGACGTGGCAGACTGCCGTTCGAATGCTTTTTCAGGTTCACACAGGTAATTCAATCTACATGTGATGTACGTCGGTAATGCGGACGAGTTGTCTGTATTGCGTCGTGGCGTGGGTATTTTGCCCATGCGTTGCGGGAGAGCTGAGCGCCTTTGCCACAGGCGACCGGTGACAGTGTTTGTCATTCGGTAAGAAAAACGTGGCGGCCTCCGTCGGGGCGTTTATAGAACCACCGGCGGAAACCTCTTTGTGGAGAGACCCCCATGACCCCCCGCAGCTCCCCCCGTAAATTGTTGACGTTTTCCCAATCCTCAAAACACTCGCACAGACTCAGGAAGCGATACGCCGCCGCGTGCATTGTCGCGCTGCTCGGCGGGCTGTGGGGTGCGGCTGGAGCACAAGCAGCGGCGATAGGCAACATTACGTTTTCACAAGGTGACTACTCCCCGGCGGAGCAGGCCGCTGTGCAACGGGCCGTTGATTACTGGAATGAAGTCATCACAGGCGGCTCTAATTTAACCATCGATTTTATTAAAGCCCCCAGCGGTGGCGGCTGGTCCAACGGCAGCACCATAGCGCTTGACAGTGGTACGACTTGGTCCACAGCAGTCAGCTCCCAGATTAAAGCAGGCTGGAACGACATGGAAAGTGTTCTGATCCACGAAATGGCTCATTCGCTGGGGCTAGGCAGCGCCAGCTCTTATCCTGTCGTGAGTGGCAGCCAGGTACAGTTTAGCTTCTCCAGTGGGCAGTGGCTTGACTTTATCCATGTCAATAACGGCACCACCGACCAAAAGATCGTGTCGGGGGCTTGGTACAGCGCTTCTGACAATTTTACGTTCTCTGGAACTCACGCCAATACAGTCTGGGGAGATGGAAACCCTAATGCAACATTTGGTGTTCCCATTATCGGTCTCATCAGTGGAGCGAATCAAAATGGGTCTTCCTTTGCGCATCCCGACACACCCTTTGGTGTTATGAACTGGGTCTACAATGGCGCCACACGCCCATTTTTCTCGGAAGTCGAACTGGCGATCCTGCAAGACATGGGATACACCATCGACATCAAGAATTTTTTTGGGCGTTCGATTTACCAAGTTGAGGGCACGATCACCAATAATGTCGGGTTCAACGGCACCGGCATCTACGGGATTGGCTTGCACATTGTTTCCGGGAACAACACTATCACCCAAGCGGCCTCTTTGACATCTCAAGGCGAGGCCGGCGCCGGCATCCGTATCGAAAACGTGAACAATACCGTGACCATTGCCGGGGGTGTCACCGTTGCCGCCACCGGCGATCTGGGAACAGGCGTTCTTGTCACACACGGCACCAGCACCGGCACGAACGCCGACTATTACAACCAATACGGCGCAGGCGCAACGAACGCAAAGCTCATCAATCGGGGAACGATTGTAGCCACGGGAAATGGCGGCATCGGCGTCTGGTTCCATGCCAGTGCAACACAATTCGATAATTACGGTACCATTAACGTCGGAACGCAAAATGATGCCATTTGTATTGATAGTGGTCTTGATGCTTATGGTAACCCTCTCGCTGTTCCAATTTCGGTTGGTGCGATCAATCTCATGGATGGGACGAAGATCACCGGCAATATCACTACCAAAAATATGACGACGGGAACCATCCCGTTGACCTTCGGTAAAGCGGCGGATGCAACCGGTTTCGCACCGAGTGGCGCTTCCAGCGATCCAGGTTCGTCGATGTATGTCCATGGCAATATCGCCGGCAGATTCAACCTTCAAACTTTTGGTGGTACAACAACGATTAACGGAAATATCAATGCACTTGCGGGTAGTGTTGGATTCAATTCCACTCTTGCCCTGACGGGTGACAGATTTGACTTCACTTCCAGTGTTTTGTCGATAGCAAATGGTGGCATACTTCAAATCGGCAGCAGTGATATCACCAGTGCCGTCACTGGCAATGGCCTGACCCTTGCAGCCGGAAGCGAGATCGACTTCAGCTTCGGTCCGGAGGGCTTCAGCACCCTCTTCATCGACAGCACACCGAGTCTCACCGGTAGTGGTAACATCATCCTCAAGCTGGTCGATTTCACCGACTTCTCCGGCTTCTCCAGCTTCTTCGGCGACGACATCAATAACTTCCCGCTCTTCACGTGGAATAGTCTTACCGACTACTCCACTAGGATTACCTTGGACCCCAGCAGTTGGGACGCCCTCAACGCCGCCGGCGTGACTTGGACCGACAGTAGCGGCGGCCTCGTTCTGAACTTCTCCAATGTCACATTCGCGCAGGTGCCGGAGCCGGCGAGTTTGGCGATTCTGGGGCTCGGGGTGGCGGCGATGATGGTGCGGCGTCGGAAATAAAAAGAGAGGTTTTTGACATCTGAGCGAAGCCCAGGGATTGCAATCCCTGGGCTTTTTTTAGGAGCACCGCGTGGCAACGCGGTGGTTGGGAGTCTTTGAGAATAAACCACCGCGTTACCACGCGGCGCTCCATGTTTTTGGGGGGAGGGAGGGGCCGTGAATGACTTGAGGAATTGACTGCAAATCATCAGAGCCGCAGGCGTGAGATTGCGGTTACAATGGAGCGGGTTGACGAATCGCAATCTGACGATTGCGGCTCTGATGATTTTGCGGATGCTGTACCGATGCCTGGGCGATTTTTGAATCTCCGACCTGCACTCTTTGCGGCTGGCGCTCTGACGGTCGCATTGCTTCTTTTGTTTCTTCTCCCACGATTCCTGCTGCCTTATTGGCCTGCTCTGGCGACGAAATTTTTTCTCGGATGGATCGCGATGCTCCTGCTTCTGACCACCGTCGCCAGCGTTCTCTGGGTGGCGAGATCGGAGTCCTTCGCGGACGCTTTTTGGGGGTACGCCGTCCTGGTGGACTCTGCTGGAGTACTCCTGCTTCTGCTCGGACTGATCACGGGGTTTCTTGGTTTGCGTGACGTTTTTCGTCTTTATCTGCTGCTGTTGACCTGGGTCGGCGTCTGGTCTGCGGTTGCTTATTTGTTCCGCAGACGACCGCCTTTGGCCGCGATGCTTGCGATGACGTTCTCGGCGATCTTTTTTGCGGCTCCCATTGTCGCCCTGCCCCTGGCACGTGTTTCTTCGCGTTATTCTCCTGCATGCCGCGATCATACGCTTGAATTGATTGCTTACGCCACGCCCGTTCTTCCCGCTTTTGATGCGGTGAAGTCCTCGCTTCCCGCGGCCCACTGGCCCGAATGGCCGGTCATGTACCGGATGTCGGATATATCACAGGAACTCGGTCTCCGCGCTCGTTGGCACAAGGCGGCGTTGGGCTATGGGTTGGCTGCTCTTGTGGTTTTGGCTGTCGGCTCGCTACATCCGTTCCGGCCGAAGGAATAGCCTGATGATTGGGAAACCCATTGTCATCGTCGGCTGTACCGCTTCGGGCAAGAGCGATCTGGGTGAGGCGATTGCGGAGCGTCTGGGGGGTGGTGGTGGACGCATCATGGCGGTCGATTCCATGCAGGTCTATCGCGGCATGGACATCGGCACCGCCAAGCCGGACACCGCCACACGTCGGCGGATCGAGCACCTCATGATCGACGTCGCGGACCCATGGGAAACCTATTCCGCGGCACGTTTCGTTGAAACGGCTCGAATGTACCTTGTCTCCCCCTCCCCCAACGACAAGCCTCTCGTCATCGTCGCCGGCACCATGCTCTATCTGCGGTCGCTGATGGAAGGCATGTTCGAAGGGCCGGGGGCTGATGAGACGTTGCGTGCCGAGCTGACGCGGCGGGCGGAGCAAATCGGTGCACCGGCTCTGCACGCCGAGATGGCGAAAGTCGATTCCATCGCCGCCGGTCGTATTCATCCCAACGATCTCCGTCGCATTGTTCGAGCGTTGGAAGTTTACAAGCTCACCGGTACGCCGATTTCGACGCTGCAAACTCAGTGGACTCGGGAGCATCCTGCGGTTGAAGCGGTTTATCTTGGCATTCGTCGGGAGAAAGAATCGCTCAATCGGCGCATTAACCTCCGCGTCAAAAAAATGCTTGAGCAGGGGCTTGTCGAGGAAGTTCGGCGGTTGGCGGAGGACCAACGCGGAGGGGGGATTTCCGAGGAGGCGGCCAGTGCGGTCGGGTACAGACAACTGCTCGACCATTTCGCTCGTAAATGTTCTTTGGAGGAAGCGATCGAGCAGATCAAAATCCAGACGCGATATCTGGCCAAGATGCAGCGAACATGGCTCAAACGCTGGCCTCCACCGAACACAGTGCACTGGCTCGATGCCGCGGAAGATGTCGGCGGCGGCGAACTGGCGGATCAGGCAATGACGATCGTGACTGAAGAAGCCAGAAGCCAGAAGCCAGAAGCCAGAAGTTTGGAATAAGCCACAGACCGCAAACTTGAAGCCTTCTGGCTACTGGCTTCTAGCTTCTGGCTTCCTCACTTGTGGAAGGAGCGGTGATATGAAAATTGATTGGCGGCAGGCGGTGGCTGGCGGCTTGATGAGTTTACTTATCGTGGCTGTGGCGGGATGTGCGTCGGCTGCTTCGGTGCCTCTGCCTGACGTTGCCAGCAGCGCTAAGCCGGGCGATCCGGATTCCCGCGTTTTCGCCGGCCTGATCGTGAGCCTCCGTCGCATGAGCTCGACCATGGTCATCAGCAAGGACGAAGGCCGCGGTGAGGGGGCTTATCCCAACTTTATTCATGTGAAATACGACGCTACCACCCGGTTTCTGTTGGACGATCACCCCGCCACGCTTGTGGATATCGAGCAGTATATGAAGGTCAAAATCGACGGACACATGCGCGACGGACAACTCTTCGCTGAGACCGCAAACTTTTCGAGCGTGCCGTCGCCCAATGTGAAACACGCCGCCCAGGCGAAAGAATAAAGGGAGACATGTTGGATTGGGCGTTGGCGTGTCGATATAGAGCATTTTTCATGTGGTCGTGGCATGATGACATGCGCAGGAAGCGAGAGCCAAAGCCCCGCATTGCCATGCGGGGCTCCAAAGCGCTACGGGCGAGTGAAAAATGCTCTATTCAAAACTTCTGGCTTCTGGCTTCTGGCTTCTGACTTCTTCACGTGCCGCTCGCCAGCCGCACAGGTGCAGCACCGACGGTAACTCTGTTACACGGAAAATCGTGAAGTCCGGACGATGGCGATGCGAACGGCGGAAAAGCGAGAAACTCGGATGAAACAGCGGCGGCGCCGTGTGCAGCGAGGGCTTCCAAATCGTCCGCATTCCCGCTCGTTTGGCGCCGGCAATGTCGGCAATTAAAAGATCGCCGATGAACAGCGCCCGATTCGCCGGCACGCCGACCTGCTCCAACGCCAATTGAAAAATCCGAGGGTGCGGCTTGCGGTAACGCACCATCGACGAATAAATCCGCACCGGGAAAAACTCCAGCAAGCCCTCACGTGCCAGGTGCGCATCGAGACACTCCGGCGGAACGAGCGTGTTGGAAACGATCGCCAACTTCGTACCCGCCTGGCGCAAATCGGACAGCACATGCGTGACGTCCGGATCGATGTGCGAGGCTTCGTGGATCGGTTGGTACCAGAGCGCAGAGAGTTGCTGCAGGTCGTCCTCCGCCAGCGAGAGTTTTAATTTTTTCGCTGCCCGGTACAGGATATCCGCATAGGAAAAATCGCGACGGATCAGCTTCGACCACATGTACGCCCGTGACATCAGACGGTAATTCACCTTGAAATACCGCTCGAAAGACGGGAATCCGCCCGTTCCTCCAAGGCAATTGCATTTGGCGGTTAGCCCCCGGCTCTGCCGGGGGTTTTGAGCTTCCGTATCAGCATTCACACCAACCGAACCCCCGGCAGAGCCGGGGGCTAACGGATGCTGCCTTGCCGCCAGGTAGTCGTACGTCAGCCGCGCGCCCTTGCGGAAAAGAAACTCCGCCTCGCGGCGTCCCACGCCGAAGTTGATAATGGTGTCGCCCAGATCAAACAGGACGGCGTCGATCATACCAAAGCCCTTTTCGGTCACATGTCCCCCCTACACTCATCAGATTTTCGTAAGGTACCGGAAACGCTGGAGACCAACAAGCGCTGTTTGTATCATATGAAATCAGCAATTCTTTAAGTTTTAGGAGGGGCTATATATGATTTATTGTAGAAGTGAAAAAGGAGTTGGGTTTGCCATTCTCGGGCTGATGCTGGTGAGTTTGCTTGCTCCTGTCGCAAGGGCAGACGAGGAATCGGCCATCAAGGACTTGAAAAACAGTATCAAGCCATTCTCCTCCGATCCCGCGGCACCGATCAAAGACTTCCATTTCACGCTGACATATGAGAATCACACGGTGATGGTTGCACACAGCCAGGGCAGTACGGCCGTGTTGGTACTGTCGACGGAGGAGGGGTTGCCTATTTTGTATGCCACGGAGGAAGCTCGTCAACTCATCAACGCCAACACCATGGATGTGATCAGCGAGGTTCTTCGCGCCGCGGCCGCGCAGAAGGACAATAACAACGTTTCTTCGATGATCGATGCGATCTCTCCATTGGGGATGACCGCCTTCATCAGTCCGAGCATGGCGCGGAGTGTTAAAAAGAAATGACCACACGGAAGGGCGTGGTCATGTTCAAGTTGCGGGATGTTGTGGGAGGAGGTTTACGTCTGACCGGGGAGGACGACCGGATTTTCTGAAACGGAGGTGCCAGACGTTTCCGGCGCTGGTTCGATTTTCTTGAGGGAATCGATCGCGAAATCGCCCGGTTCGCCACGAATCAGCCACAACAGCGGCGCGCCTGTGACCCTCGCGGCACGGTCCAGCACGTGCACAGGAGGCACACGGCCTTTCTCGTAATAGTTGTAGGTCGAGGGCGACAGGTGTAACAGGGTTGCGAAATGCGATTGGCCACGCGGGCCGCAGACCTGAACGCGAACTTGTTTCAGGCGTTCGCAGATTGCTGCGGTATTCAGGGCCGTGTTCTCTTTGGGCTTCATAAGAACCTCTCCGTAAAAACAGCGCCAGCTTGGCTAAAACAACACGCTAGACTAGCGGATTCACCTTTAAGTATAGATTCATAAAGACAAAAGACAAGCAATCTTTGCGGGCATTACATAAGTGGCGTATAAATAATAGGTTATGAATCGATTCTTGACGAGAAGCCAGAAGCTAGAAGACTTCAAGCCTTCGGTTGTTTAAATCTTCTGGCTTCTTCGTCACTGTGCCACGCTGGCAATGAGCTGCGTTTCGTGTTCCAGCACCCAGCGGATTTTGCGTTCGATCATTTGCAGGAAGCCGTAGCCTTCGATCCGGCCGAACGAACCCGTCGCCGCGATCGGCAGGACGGATTCGGCAACCATCGCTTCCACCATCAGGCCGGGGATCACTTCCAGTTCTGCCGTCGAGATCACGTCCACTTCATCGTAACCGCGGATGAAACGTTTGAAACGCGTTTCGTCCACGTATTCCGGCCAGGTCGTCGGATCGTCCGAACCGCCCAAAATCGAAAACTGCAGCACACCGTTCGCTAAATCGATCACCCGCTGCTGCAGCCGTGCCGCATCGTAATCGATGACCGCGACGACTTTGCGATTGCGGAAGAGCATGTTGCCGGGGTGCCAATCGCAATGGACGATCTGCACCGGCCAATTGCTCAGCCCCTTCTTGTTGACCTTCTCGGCAGCCTGAAAATACGCCTCGCGGAGAAAACTGGTGGTGGCACTGACCTGTTCGTTCGAGATGTCACGCAACCGATCGAGCTTGTTGAAGGTGACCGGGATCTGGTCCAGGCCGTTGTGGATCGAACGCGCATCGTGATACGATCCGACCGGCGGCTCGAACTGCGGCGTGTATCCCCGCAGCAATTTGTGATACAGCGCAAGAATCTTGCCCGAATCGTAGGTGGATTCCAGCGAGTTGTCGTAGCCTGTGCCGCGGATGTATTCGAAAAGCTCGTACACATGGTTATTGTGCTGGAGCATGGAGTTGTTGTCTTTGCGGGTGCCGATGAGGTGCGGGAGCGGGAATTGTTTGGAGGCGAGGTAGAGTTGGAGGGCGTGTGAGAAGGCGACTTTGAAGGGGTCGTCTTTGCCGTGGGCTCGACGCTTGAGCAGGTACTCCCCTTTCTCGGAAGTGATCAACAGCTTGGGCGCCTTGCGCGATCCGCGGCTGTACTCCTTGACCGTCTGCAACACACCAATGTCGAAATGCGACATGACAATGGCAAGTTCATCGGCAGCGAATTTTTCGCGGTCACTCATGAAAGTTCCGTTTGCAGGGGCACCGGAGGGGCCGAGAGGGCCGGGCCCGAAATGGTGAAGCAAACAATAATATCGGCACGACTGGGGGTGTCAATTGAGCACGGGACACGCTGAGGGTGTGGCCATTTTTTATGGCAAATCAGGGCGATCAGAGCCGCGACCGTAAGGGAGCGATCCGTGCGACAATGCGGAAATAACGCCTGTCGCTCCCTGACGGTCGCGGCTCTGATTTTCCGG
>Ga0123357_10000636_pt1 | contig 34792 bp, 17 predicted proteins | sample TergutEmb28metaG_FD_89873 | JGI IMG/M metagenome (GOLD analysis project Ga0123357, IMG submission 89873) | Embiratermes neotenicus P4 segment gut microbial communities from Petit-Saut dam, French Guiana - Emb289 P4 | ecosystem: Host-associated > Arthropoda: Insects > Digestive system > Gut ... | reverse complement strand
TATGCGGTGGCGGGTGATTCGCCACACGAGCGCTGCTTTTCCGGGTTTACTTTTGATGTTCCGGATGATAAGTTTATTAGTTGTTGTCATAAAAATATAAATTTATTAGTGGGTAAAAATAAAACAAATATTTTACATGGAGCAGTTTTTCAGGGAAAATTTAAATAAAATTAAAAAGTTGAATGGGTTCAATACTATTTTAGTTTATACAGAAAAAACAGCTTATCTTTGCCCGACAAAAACTATACTTCAGTGAAGTACATTACTTTTTTCATCCTGTTGTTGTGTGTATATTCCGGCGTGGATGCACAAGAGAAAAGCTATACCGTGAGCGGAAGCGTAAGCGATATCAGCAATGGCGAAGACCTTATTGGAGCTTCTATCAGCGATTCGGAAAGCCATAGGGGAGCAATAACCAATTCCTACGGCTATTATTCGTTGAGTTTGCCAAAAGGCAGGCATACGTTGACCGTTACTTATTTGGGATACCGCCCAAAGGATATTCCAATAGAGCTAACGGCTGATACAAGGTTGAATGTTGGGCTTGCAGCCGATACGAAAGAACTCTCCGAAGTGGTTGTATCGGCAGAGGGACGCAATGCCAACGTTGTAAAACCCGACATGAGCGTCGAGAAGCTTTCTTCCAAAATTATCAAGGCGGCTCCGGCTCTGCTGGGCGAAGTGGATGTGTTGAAAACGATTCAGTTGTTGCCCGGAGTACAGGCAACTTCGGAAGGTTCATCCGGTTTCAGCGTTCGAGGCGGAGGCTACGACCAGAATTTGATTTTGCTGGACGAAGCATCCGTTTATAATGCCTCCCATCTGATGGGTTTCTTTTCAGTCTTTAATAATGACGCTATCAAAGATGTGACGCTCTACAAAGGCGATATTCCCGCATCTTTCGGCGGACGCCTTTCTTCGCTTCTCGATATACGGACAAAAGACGGGAATAATCAAAATTATGCGGTGACCGGAGGGATCGGACTTATATCAAGCCGATTGACCGCCGAAGGTCCGTTGGGCGACAAAGCCTCAGCTATCGTATCGGTACGGCGAACATACGCCGACATGTTTCTCAAACTGTCGAACGATGCAACGCAACGCCAATCGTCGCTCTACTTCTACGACATGAATGCGAAGGTAAATTATCACATAGATAATAATAACCGCGTTTTTTTAGCCGCATACCTGGGGCGCGACAATTTCGGCTTTAACAACCTGGCAGGAATGAATTTCGGCAACAAAACAGTGACGGCTCGATGGAACCATATATTCACGCCTAAGTTATTCTCTAACTTTACATTAATAGGCAGTTGGTATGACTACTACCTGATGAGTCAGATAAGTGATCAGCTCGGACAGGAACTGAAATCAGGGCTTGCGGATTACGGGCTGAAAGCCGACTTCAATTATATACCCAATCCTGCGAATAACATCAAGTTTGGCTATAATTTCACCTTTCACACTTTTCAACCTGGCGACGGAGGAGGTATTGGATCGGAGTCTATCATCGGACGTGTTTCATTCCCCAAGCAGTATGCAATGGAAAACACGGCGTATGTATCGAATGAAACAAATCTCAGTAATAAACTCAAACTCAAGTATGGACTTCGCTATACCGACTTTGAGAATGTGGATAAGGGAACCATCACGCACCGCCAGCAGCAGTTTGAACCCCGTACCGGCTTAACGTTTATTCTTAGCGATGTGCATTCGGTAAAGGCAAGCTATTCAAGAACAACCCAATTCATACAGTTAGCTTCCAATTCTTCGGCAGGTTCGCCTCTCGATCTGTGGTTTCCTGCAGACGCCAATGTGAAGCCGCAAATCTGCGATCAGTATGCCGTAGGTTATTTCCGAAATCTCGCTTCCGACAAGTATGAATTTTCTGCCGAAGTCTATTACAAAAATCTGAGGCAAGTGGTTGATTTCAAAGACCATGCCGACCTTTTCCTGAACGATAATCTGGAAGAAGAACTGCTGTTCGGTCACGGTTATTCTTATGGATTAGAGCTTATGTTGCGTAAAACAGTCGGAAAGCTCAATGGTTGGATAAGTTATACGCTTTCGAAGAGTATGCGGCAAATAGAAGGTATCAACGATAATAATTGGTATCGTTCGCCTTACGATAAACCGAATAACATTTCGACGCTTGCAACCTACGATTTTTCTAAAAAATGGTCGTTTTCAGCAGCTTGGGTATATGGCAGCGGAACGCCGGTCACCTATCCTACCGGTCGTTTTCAAATAGAAAACGCCTATGTTCCAATCTATTCCGGCAGGAATGAGTACCGTTATCCTGCTTATCACCGTCTCGACCTTTCGGCTACTTTGAAGTTATCGCCTCCGGGCAAACGCTTCAAATCGGAGTTAAATTTCTCGCTTTACAATGCCTACGGGCGTAAGAATGTTTGGACAATCCTTTTCCGTCAGGATCCAAACAATCCCGACAACATGTATGCCGAAAAGATTTATCTGTTCAGATTTATACCTTCCGTTACGTGGAACTTTAGTTTTTAAAACTTATGAATGCTAAGAATTATTCCGGTTACATCCTTTTCACGCTTCTCTTTCTTTTTTCCTGTAGAGAAAGAATAGACATTAATACGGAAGCATCTCCTCCACGTGTAGTGATTTACGGATATATCACTACGGATACAACCCAACAGGCAATCCGCATTACCCGTTCAACGGGATATTTTACCACTACCCAACCGGAAGGTATCTCACACGCGACGATCAGCATCAATTCCGATGATAATGAAGTATTTCCGTTAAGCGAATCGCCGGACGATCCCGGATTGTACCTTACTTCGCCCGATGTTTACGGAGTACCGGGCAAAACTTATACGCTTCACGCTACGCTTGATTTTTACGGTGATGGAAATACGGAAGAATATGAAGCAAGTTCCTACCTCCCTTTTCCCGCCACTCTTGATTCTGCCGCTGTAATGCCTTCTCCGGTTATGGACAAATTTCTCCAAGTGCTTATCTGGGGAAATCTTCCGGAAGAGAGTAGCAACAATTTCAGTTTTCATCTTTTCCGCAACGGCGTAGCGATGAACGATTCCCTGAGGCGCTTCCAAATTGTTCAGGACGACTATATTGTGGGTAAAAAACTCACAGCGTTGCCTATGTTTCAATTGGATCCGGATCGCGACAGCCAAAAATTGTCGTTGGGCGATACGCTTACGGTGCAAGTGGAGAGCATCACTGCCGACTATGCGACGTTCATACAGAATGCCCAAAAAGAATTACGCGGGCCTATCCCTCTTTTTGGAGGCCCTCCGGCAAATGTAGAAACCAACATCACTTGTGTGTCGTCGGGATTAAGTCCGGAAATATCGGGATTTTTTACGGCTTATTCGAAGAACAGAACAACTACGATATATCAATAGGCGGGTTATTTCAAAATACAAACAAGTCGTCTAATACAACTTCGCTCTGAATATTATTCCAGTATTCGTTATGTTTTACCCCGTAAGTAGTTAACATTGTGGTGTGTACAGCTTTTTTGGTACGTGTTTCTTCGGCAAATGTCCAAACTTTGTTTCGCAGATCCTTATCGTAATCTTTTGTGATGACAAATTCTTTTCTTGAAAACTTAATTTCGCAAACGTTTATGACATTGTCGTTGCGGTCGATGATTAAATCAATCTGCACGCCGTCGTCTTCTTTACGGCTTCGCCACGACGAAGTGCAGGTAATCACGCCGCTGATACCGAGTTTCCTGCGAATTTGTTCGATGTGCGACCGGCATAGCAATTCAAATGAAAAGCCCGTCCAGGCGTTATGCAAAGGCGTATTAACGGTATTTGTCCAAAAATTTTTATCCGTTATCTTTCTCTCTTTTACAAAATGTATGTAAAACAGTGAATAAAAATCGGTTAATTGATACAGTCTGTTGTTCTTAGCAGTAGAGAAATTGTTGTTGATTGATATAAATCCGCAAAGTTCCAGTTCCTCTAAAATAGCGGTTAATCCGCCGCCGTCAGGAATTTTCGAGAGTTTAACGATTTCTTCGCGTAACAATCCTTTTCGTTTTTGAGCCAAAATTTCGATGATTTGCATCTGTTTTTCCGGCGATTTAAAAAGCGAAGCATATAGTCTTGAAAACTCGTTCCGCAATATTCCTGTTTTCTTAAAAAACAGATTATCAATATTTTGCTCTAAACTGTATTGTTTTTCCAACTGCTCCAGATAATAGGGAATACCGCCCATAATCATATAACATTCGGCTATTTGAAACCGCGACAAAACTATTTTTTTCGATTTCAAAAACTGCTCGGTCTCGTTAAGTGTGAACGGTTGCAAAAAAATCTGCCGGGTGACACGGTTATGCAGTCCGCCTCGATTGCGGATTATTTTGTTAATAATCCATGAAGTAGCCGAACCGCAAGCCACGAGAAAAATTTCTTTTTTCGACGAAGCGTAAGTATTCCAAAAATATTCGAATGCCGATAAAAACCCTGATTTTGTGTTGTCTAACCAAGGCAGTTCATCAATAAAAATGACTTTCCTGCCGCGTGTTTTTACGCTTTGCAGGTAATTTTCCAATTGCACGAATGCTTTTTGCCAACTGTCGACCGGCGGAAATTCCATTCCACTGTGCTTGTTAAGAGCGGTAGTGAAATTGAAAAGCTGTTGCTGTTTGCTTGCATTTTCGGCGCCTGAAAGATAAAATGTAAAATTTCCTTTGAAAAACTGTTTTATCAGAAACGTTTTTCCAACTCTTCGACGACCATAAATAACTAAAAATTCGGCTTTATCTGAATTTAAATAATCCGTAAGTCGCTGTGTTTCTTCAACTCTTCCAATAATATTGTCCATAGAAATTGAAATTATTTTCTGCGGTAAAGGTACAAAAAATAATTAATTCCGCAAGCTATTTAAATATTTTCTGCGGAAATCGTATTTTTTATGGTAGTTTCCGCAAGCTATTTAAATATTTTCTGCGGAAATCATGGTTTTTATAGTAATTTCCGCAAGCTATAATCGCCAAAGTTAGTCTCATACATTTGATATAACTTTGGCGATTAATACGTTACAAATAGCCTGTTAATTATATTCCTGCCAGCTTTTTATTTGAATATCACCTTCTCCCATTGAGCAGAAAGCGTCGATAAAAGCGCTTGCCAGGCGGGCGTTCGTTATCAGCGGAATGTTGTGGTCGATAGATCCGCGCCGGATTTTGTATCCGTTTGTCAATTCACGGCGGGTATGATTTTTTGGAATGTTGATGATCAAATCGAATTGGTGTTTGGAAATCATATCCATGATATTATGCTCCGTTTCTTCATCAGGCCAGCCTACAACTTCTGCTTTTACGCCGTTTTCTTCCAGAAATTTTTTGGTTCCTGCCGTTGCGTAAATATTAAATTTATTTTCCTGCAATATTTTACAGGCATCCAGCAAATCAACTTTCGATTTGGAATCGCCCGAAGAAACCATGACATTCTTTTTCGGAATATTATAGCCGACGGCAATCATGGAAGTCAGCAACGCTTCGCCGTAATCATCCCCGATGCAGCCCACTTCGCCGGTGGAAGACATATCCACGCTGAGTACGGGGTCGGCATTGTGCAATCGGGCGAATGAAAATTGGGAGGCTTTTACCCCGATACGGTCGATGTCAAATTCCGATTTGTCGGGCTTTTCGTAGGGAGCGTCCAGGATGATGCGGGTTGCCGTTTCGATGAAGTTGCGTTTCAGCACTTTTGAAACGAAGGGGAAACTCCGTGAAGCACGCAAGTTACATTCGATGACTTTCACTTCGTTGTTCTTCGCTAAAAATTGAATATTGAACGGGCCGCTGATATTCAATTCTTTGGCTATTTGGCGACCGATTTTTTTGATTCTCCGTACCGTTTCAAAATAGATTTTTTGCGCAGGGAAAACCAGCGTTGCATCGCCGGAGTGAACGCCAGCAAATTCAACATGCTCCGAAATTGCATATTCTACTACTTCACCATTTTGAGCAACGGCGTCAAATTCAATTTCTTTGGCATTTTGCAGGAATTGCGAAACAACGACCGGATATTCTCTCGATACTCTTTTGGCGAGCTTGAGGAAAACTTCCAATTCTTCCGCATTGTAGCAAACATTCATGGCAGCGCCCGATAATACATAAGAAGGACGAACCAGTACCGGATAACCCACTTTGTTGACAAACTCATAAATTTCATCCATGCTTGAAAGTTCTTTCCAAGCCGGCTGGTCGATTTTCAGCTGGTCGAGCATGCTCGAAAATTTGTGCCGGTTTTCCGCACGGTCGATAGAAAGAGGCGATGTTCCTAAGATAGGAACATTTTGACGGTACAACCGCATGGCTAAATTATTCGGAATTTGTCCACCCATAGAGACAATCACGCCTTGAGGCGTTTCCAAATCCAACACGTCAAGTATGCGTTCAAACGACAGCTCATCGAAATACAGACGGTCGCACATGTCGTAGTCGGTCGAAACCGTTTCGGGATTGTAGTTAATCATTATTGATTTATATCCTAATTTACGAGCCGTTTGGGTAGCATTGACCGAGCACCAGTCAAATTCGACCGAACTCCCGATGCGATAAGCCCCTGAGCCTAACACAACCACCGATTTTTCATTTTTGGAAAAAGGAATATCGTGCTTATCACTGCCGTAAGTCATGTACAGATAGCTCGTTAATTCGGGATGTTCCGAAGCGATGGTGTTGATGCGTTTTACGGCAGGCAAAATAGATGATTTTTTCCGCAGATCGCGCACGCGAAGCAATTCTTTTTCGAGGTTGCCTTCGGCTTTTTTCTCTACAAACCGCGCAATCTGGAAATCGGAAAATCCCAGCCGTTTGGCTTCTTTCAATACGTCGGCCGGAATATCTTCTATCACATTGTATTTTGAAAGTACAAGCGAATAGTCGTAAATATTCTTTAGTTTACCCAGAAACCAGGGATCGATTTTAGTTAAATCATAAATCTTTTCAATGGAATAACCTTTTTCAAAAGCGCTGGCTATCGCGAAGATACGTAAATCGGTCGGATTGGCCAACTCTTCATCTATGTTATTAAACTCCAATTCGTGATTGCCGACAAAACCGTGCATTCCCTGCCCAACCATCCGAAGTCCTTTCTGAATGATTTCCTCAAACGATTTGCCGATTGACATGATTTCGCCGACCGATTTCATTCCAGTACCGATTTGACGGGATACGCCGACGAATTTGGATAAGTCCCAGCGCGGGATTTTCACAATGATATAATCGACCGAAGGAGCTACATAAGCCGAATTTCGCGTATTCATTTCACCGATTTGGTCTAATGAATATCCCAGCGCCAGTTTTGCCGCAACAAATGCAAGGGGATAACCGCTTGCCTTGGAAGCCAGCGCCGACGAACGGCTCAAGCGGGCGTTGATTTCAATCACGCGGTAGTCGTTGGTAAAAGCATTGAATGCGAATTGAATGTTACATTCTCCCACGATGCCGATGTGGCGAACAATTTTTTTCGATAAATCTTCCAGAAAAGTTATCTGTTCTTTAGTAAGCGAACAAATTGGAGCGACAACGATACTTTCGCCGGTGTGTACGCCCAGCGGATCAACATTTTCCATCGGGACTACGGCAAAGCAATGGTCGTTTTTATCGCGAATAACTTCAAACTCAATTTCTTTCCAGCCTTTCAGCGATTCTTCCACCAGAATCTGTTTGGAATAAGTGAAAGAGCTTTCGCACAGCGATTTAAATTGCTCTTGATTGTTGGTAATTCCACTGCCCATGCCTCCGAGTGCATAAGCCGAGCGCACCATAATCGGAAAACCGATTTTGTTTGCCGCCTTAACTGCATCGTCCATCGTTTCGACTGCCTGGCTGACAGGCGTTTTTACGTCTATCTCCTTCAGTTTCTTTACGAACAGTTCGCGGTCTTCCGTCGCCATGATTGCTTCGACCGATGTTCCCAACACTTCCACCCCGTATTTTTTCAGTGTGCCGCTCAGGTACATTTCCGTACCGCAATTCAAGGCTGTTTGACCGCCGAATGCCAGCAGAATACCGTCAGGATGTTCTTTCTTAATGATTTCCTCAACAAAATAAGGAGTTATCGGTAAAAAATAAACTTTATCCGCTATTCCTTCCGATGTTTGAATAGTTGCGATGTTGGGATTAATCAACACCGATGAAATGCCTTCTTCTCTCAACGCCTTCAGCGCTTGAGAACCCGAATAATCAAATTCGCCTGCCTGTCCGATTTTTAATGCACCGGAACCAAGTACGATAACTTTCTTAATTTCGCTGTTCTTTGACATAATTTTTACTCTATATTTTACAATACCTTAATATAACGACAAAAAAAATGCGTTAGTCAAAGACTAACGCATCTAAAAAACAACAGTGAATGGAATCTATAAATTCGTCTTCATTTTTATATTGACAATACTTATTCATTTCTATAAGAAATACCTTTTTTCAAAACTCCGGCAAAGGTACGCCTTTTTCTCGAACCGCAAAAAGAATACTGCTTAATTTTTGTTAAGTTTTCAGATAAATTAAGTGAGCTTACTGTCTAAAATATCCTCATATTTCAGACTTGGTTCCGATTTCAAAAGTTTCATATAGGATTCGTGAAAATTGTTATAGCAATTTTTCGACATTCCTTTTTGTCCCATTTGGTAAAGCGTGATACATTTCAGCTTGATGGCTTCCTCGTCAATATCGTCCTGCAACAGTATGACATCGGCTATTCGCAGCAACAGTTTGGAATCTGCCCTGATATCCGGTTGCCGGATGGCGCCGGTTAATATTTCAATAATGCTGTTGCTGTATTTTTCCTTAAAATTATCCATCCATTCTTCCCTGACATTGGGCAGCAATGCTCCTTCCGAAGCAAAATGGACAATTTGCTCAATCACTGTCTTGTCGAAACGGCCGGCGTTGAGCAGTTCGAAAATACATTGATAATCACAGAAAATATCATTCGACATCTCAATATACCACGAGTTGTTTTTATGCAGCAGGTTGATATTTCCTATTTCTTTCAGTAACAGCCTTATCCGGTGCATATTGACATTCCGGCTATTCATGGACTCATTCTTGTCCAAGCCGAACCAAAAAACTTCATCTAATTTTTGGGAAGTTACCCCCCGTTGGTTATGAATGAAATTGAGGAAAATATAGAGGAAAACATTTTTTACCAAAAGAGAAAATTTGCGCGTAATATCGTTTCCTCCCATATCCAGCACACGAAAACCTCCCAGCAGGAAGATAGACGAAGTTTGATTCCTGGCCGGATTTTGCTTTTGCGGTTCATGAACAGTTATTTTATCCGTTTCCGGCGATTTTTTCCTCATTTTTCTTCTGCAAAAAAGGTAAATACCGCAAGCAGCAACGCAAACAGCGAGAAAAATCGCAACAATTATCCGCCATGAAATTGCAGAAGCGCCGTTTTCAATCGCCTGACCAATATCGCTTAAAGCCAAAGGCGGATAGGCGATGGAATAGACGGTCAGCAGATTATTATTTTCAATACGGCTGTTCAGGACAACCGCATACAACGAAGCCGTTTTTGGATAATAAAAAAAGTCGCTGTAAGAATCAATATCCAGAAAATTATAAGGAATGGAATCGCCTACTATCGACAGCGTATAATTTTTCATATCCACTTGAGCAATGCTGATTGCCGACTGAAATTTGTTGTTATCGTAAAGCAACGACCAAATTCTGGATTTATCCGGCGCTACGACCATCGAATTACCGAATACGCCAAACAGATTTTGATTGGAAAATTCGGTCAGTTTCGTACAAGTCATGTTTCGGAAATCAATCTCGTATAAATCGCTGTAATTTCTGGGAAATTCTTCCTGTTTGCCGCTAATGCTTCCGTATCCCCCCATTACCAGCGCTTTATCATCGCCCAAATATCCCAGCGCACTCAGATAACGGGGCGCGATACACGACAAACTGTCTGTCCGCCAGCCAGTAGAATCCAAGTTATGGCTGAAAATTTCCGAGTGATAAAGATGCATGCCATAGCCGCCAAAGACAATCAAACGGTTGTTTTCGTAATCAATCAAACGGTTGTGATGCTGAATGGGCGGCAGATTTTCTTTCAAATTATCCGACCAGCGGCGGCTTTCAAAATCGAACCGGACAAATTGCGGAAACTGAATGCTGTATGATATCAACCGGTTGTGCTTGTTATCGTATATCATCTGGCTGCCGCCTGCCCTGAAAGGAGCGCCTTTTTCAACGGCAAGTCTATCCGTCTGGTTATTATCTATATGGTAAACGTAAAGCGTATCGCGGTCGGCAACGAAAATCCTGCCGCTGAGCGTATCTGTTGCTATCTGCGCATTTTCATCCTCCAGTTTCATGGAAAAAATAAGATTCCATTCCCGATGACGGTCGATTTCCCAGATTCCGTTTTCGACGACAGCCATGGCTTGCGAAACGCTGTCATACACTCTATTCCCATTGTGTTTCATCAAGTTCCAACTGCTAATTACCTGCCCTTTTTCATTCCGTATCGCTATGTTGCGCAGCGACATGGGTGGGACGTCGGTTGAATGATAAAACGAATGCTTATTTCGTCCAAACGCCAAATAGATATTATTCAGGTTTCCCAGCGAGTTGGGAATTGTTTTTGTCTGGTCATCGATCGAACAGAAAATAGAATCTTTGTCCACTTTTACGCAAACTTTTGTCCAGTATTTGTCCCATCTGTTATCAGTATCCTTAAATTCAATATTCTTTTTCACAGTCATTTTGTCCGACAGAATAAAATTTACTTTTCGCTCCTGCATGTTGGACGTAAAATCCAAACAGAGAGAATCCGCATTAATCATGCGAAAGACATAACCGTAGGCGGAGTTTGACAAATACAGTTTCAATTCAAATTCCATTGTAAAGCCGGGAGCAAGATTTAGCGGCTTGTCAGGGGTCAGAATCAAACTTGTCCGCTCATCCTGCGTAACCTGATGGGAATTAAATGTAAGTCCATAAAGGTAAATATCACTACCAAAAACATTTAGGGCAGATATTAATAATAATATTGTAATAATAAAGCGCCTGTTTTGCATAACGTGAATTTTTTCGCAGGCAAAAATAGTAAAAATACCGGCACAAAACAATAATTAACATAACTTTTAATTTTTAATCGATGAATTAAAGTTTCTTTAAGGTTTATGTAATGTATAAGTAAGGCTTCTCTTTTATTTTTGTTGGATATTTTAATTGGAAAAAACGAGGGATTATTATATATAGAAAGGAATTGAGCAAAACGGGTATTACTACCGCGAACTGTTCCCCAGCATGGAAACTATATCCCGTTAGGCACAATAAAAAAATAGCAGTGATAAAAATTATGCGAAGTTTTGTATAGAATAAAGGCTCGTTTTTTATCGACTACTTTTTTTATGTGATGTAGGATTATATAAATTTATATAAATTATTATAAATGTATGAAAAAAAACGAAAAATTCAAAACAATTTTTTGGTGCATTTGCCTCCTGTTCACGGGCAATATTTTTACGATGAATGCATTTCCTTCTGTAAGGGATGATGCTGTTGCCGATACAAAAATGCAACAGCAGACTTTTACGGTAACGGGAACTGTAACCTCATCCGACAGCGAGCCACTGATCGGGGTATCCGTTTTGGTGCCGGGAAATGCGCAATTAGGAACAATTACCGACTCCAACGGAAAATTCAGCATTTTGCTTCCTGACAAAAGTGCCTCGCTGCAATTTTCTTATCTGGGCTACACCACACAGATAGTTAAAGTAGATGGAAAAAAGGAGGTGAATGTTGTCCTTCAGGAAGAAACAAAATTACTGAACGACGTTGTTATAGTCGCCTATTCCAAGCAAAAGAAAGAAACCGTCACCGGCTCTATCGCTTCCATTACTACCAAAGATTTGCTGCAATCGCCGCAGGCGAATATCAGTAACGCTCTTGCCGGACGCTTGCCCGGTTTACTGTCAGTGCAGCGAAGCGGACTTCCCGGATCCGACGCTTCTACCATCCGAATACGCGGGATAGGCTCTTTCGCCTCAGCGCCGTCGGGCTATACCGGACCCGACCCGCAAGACCCGTTAGTCATGGTGGACGGTGTCGAAACCGACAATTACAACAACATCGACCCTTCGGAAATAGCCTCTTTTTCCATTTTAAAAGATGCTTCCTCAACAGCTGTTTATGGCGTACGCGGCGCCAATGGCGTTATCCTTATCACTACGCGGCGGGGCGAACTGGGTAAACCGCGAATCAGCGCCTCAACCAATGTGGGCGTTACCAATTTTCCATATATGCGCAAAAGCATGAATTCTTACGAATATGCTACGAATTATAATCTGGCGCAATCTTATGACGCTTATGTGACAGGCACTGCTTATGTGCCGAAATATACCGCCGATGCAATCGCTAAATATCAAGACCATTCCGACCCGATATTTTATCCCGATATGGACTGGTTCAACTATATGCTGAAAAAATTCAGTTATCAGACACAAAGCAATTTCAATGTGTCGGGCGGTACGGACAAGGTAAAATATTTCACTTCGCTGGGTTATCTCACCCAGGACGGGATGTTCAATACCTCGATATATAATCCGAATTACGACTATCAGGCGCGCTACCGCCGCTACAACATGCGCTCGAATTTCGACATCGACATTTCGAAAAATTTATCGGCAAGTTTTGACTTTTCTGCTCAAATCGGACAGTTTCATGGTATAAACTGGAGTATAGGCTCGATGATGGCTATGCTTTCGTCGTCTTTGCCTATGGCTTCGCCCGGCATTATCGACAACAAAGTGATTAATATTCCTACCAGCGGAGGCTCTACGCCTGTTACGCCTTTTACCAAAGGATTTAACACCAGTAGCGAAAACAATATAGACGGCTCTATCCGGCTGAATTATAAAATGGACTACCTGCTCAACGGTCTGTCGCTGCGAGGCGCTGTTTCGTACAAGAGTTTCTATACCGACAACGTAACCTACAACAGGCAGGGACAGGTTTACAATGCCTACCGCACCGATACCGGCGACGTAATCTTTCTTCCGCCCGGAGGACGCGACCCGCTGCAAACCGGCTGGGGACTGGACACCAAAACCGCGCGTATCTATCTGGAAGCCGGCATCGAATACGCCCGCAAGTTCGGCGATCACAACGTAACCGGTCTGCTGCTCTACAATCAGAGCAAAGACTTCGACCCTTCTTTACAGTACAATATTCCTCACGGCGTACAGGGCTTGGTGGGACGTGTTACCTATAATTTCAAAAACCGCTACCTTGCGGAGTATAACTTGGGATATAACGGTACGGAGAATTTTGCACCCGGCAGGCGTTTTGGATTTTTCCCCGCCTATTCGCTGGGATGGGCGGTAACGGAAGAAAGTTTTTTCCCAAAAAACAAGTGGGTTACTTTCTTGAAAATCAGAGGATCGTATGGTACTGTCGGAAATGACAAACTCGGAGGTGACGCTATCACGCAACGATTCCTCTATTTGCCCTCTTCATATAATTTCGAAAATAACGCTTATTTTTTCGGACCGCAAGCCAATATACAGGGCGGTAATCTCGACGACTGGACGCTGCATGGACAGCAAGGAGCGCTGGAAGGAAAATTAGGTAACAACCAGTTGATTTGGGAAAAAGCCGTCAAGAAAAATATCGGCGCCGACATGAAATTATGGAAAGACCATATCTCTGTTGTTTTTGACCTGTTCAGGGAAGACCGCGATAATATCCTGTCGAACCGCAATACCATTCCTTCCAATATTATCGGTGTTACCATGCCGGCTTATAATCTCGGAAAAATGCAGAATGGAGGCTGGGAAGGCGAAATTACATTCAACAACAGTTATAACGGCATAAACTATTTTATTAAGGCAAATTATACTTATGCGCACAACGTCATCAAATACATGGATGAATTGCGCAATTATCCTTATTATTATCAGACGGGACAATCTTTTGGACAATTCTTCGGTTACGTATGCGACGGATTCTTTACTAATTGGGCGGAAGTGAACGACGCAAACCGCCCGGATTATTCGGCGTTGGGAAACAACGTCCTGCAACCCGGAGACCTTAAATATAAGGACATCAACGGCGATGGAAAAATCGACAACAACGACATGGTTCCCATCGGTTATTCCAACTTTCCCGAAATTATGTATGGCATTTCGTTCGGCGCCGACTGGAAGGGATTCGACTTTTCCATACTGTTTCAGGGCGCCGACCACGTATCGACCGTTCCTTCGCGAAGTATCCGCCAGGGATTCTGGCAAGATTCCGGAGCCAATAAAGAATTGCTGGAAAGCTGGAGCATGGATCGCTACCTGCAAAACGAGCCGATCAAATTTCCGCGACTGGCAGCCGATCATGGAGGCAACAACTATGCCATGTCAACGTTTTGGTTGGAAAATGCCCGTTATGTGCGGTTGAAAAATGCCGAAATCGGCTATACATTCCGGCAGAATATTTTGAAAAAAGCGGGCATCAGCTCGGTACGCCTTTATGCCAACGGAAGCAATCTGCTCACATGGTGTAACCTGTTTCAGGGCGAAGATCCCGAATTTCCTACCGGTGGAAACGACGACCCCTATCCCGTTACCCGTATATTTAATTTAGGTCTAAACATTAATTTTTAACGAACATGAAAAAATATTCTGTTTTTATTGCAATATCAGCTCTCGCCCTGTTTTCTCTCACATTCTCTTCATGTGAAAAAATGATGGGAAATTTTCTTGACAAGGCGCCAAGTACCGATGTAACAGAAGATACCATCTTTTCGTCGAAGCAAAACGTCTTTGATTTTCTGACGAGTATTTATGAATATGGGATACACTCCAACCTCCCGTATGCCAATTCGCCGACTGCAAGCAGAGTTGGTTACGCCAATCCCGAAGCTACTTTATGGTCGGGAACGTCCGACGAATCGCAATGTACGACCAATTGGTATTTCCCGATAACATGGAATCAGGGAAACATCAACGCTACCAGCGGCGGCGACCACATCGACGGACGATTCGACTACCGCTTCATAGCCATCCGGATGATTTCCGTACTGTTAGACCGGATCGACGCTATTCCCGAAGATGATGTAAGCAACTGGAAAGAGCAGTATAAAGCGGAAGCGCGTATCATCCGAGCCATGAACTATTTCGAAATGCTGAAACGCTATGGCGGAATGCCCATTATCGATAAAAAACTTGATCCGAACGAAGACATCGACCTTACGCGAAGCAGCATTAAGGATATGGTTGATTTTATTGTAGCCGACTGCGATTCGGCGATTGATTCGCCTTATCTCCCCGACTACTATCGCAGTACCAATCCCGATGAACTGGCTTTGAAGGGTCGCGTGCACAAAGGCGTTGCCTACGCCATCAAGTCGAAAACCCTGCTTTATGCCGCCAGCCCGCTGTTTAATACGGCTACGCCATATCTGGATTTCGGGGCAAACAATTCGGTGATCTGTTACGGCGACCACAGCAACGACCGGTGGAAACTGGCTGCCGATGCTGCAAAAGATGCGCTTGACTGGGCGGCAAGCTCAGGATGCGTTCTACTCAGCAACTATATGGATTCTTGGAATCTTTATGATAACGACGAAATTATTTTTGCCGAAAAAACGCAGTCGCGAATCGGCCGGTGGGTATGGCCTTGGGGCGAATTTTCCCGTTACTGGCCGCCCAATCAAGGATATGGAGGAACCAGTCCAACGCTCAATTTTATAAAACATTACGAAGACAAGCAAGGCAATCAGGTAGCATGGAATGGCGGCGACGATTTGCAGGAAAAAATGGCTAACATGGATGCGCGATTCGCTCAGACTGTGGTTTACAACATGGGATGGTTGGATGCAACACAAAAGCAGCCCGCTTATCTCTATCAGGAAGCTATTCCAAAAGTCGAACAAGGTCCAAGCGGACTGGAAGGCGCAATAAGTAAATGCGTCGGCGGTTTTTGGCTCCACAAAGGGCGTCCGTATGCAATAAGCGATGCCGTATGGGCTTACGCTCCCAATTCTACGCTTTATCAACTGAACGAGATCTATCTGAATTATGCGGAAGCATTGTATGAATACAACGCCAACGGAGGGAACACCGACGCGGCGGCTGACGCCAAACCTGCCGGATATACCCTTTCGGCGCGGGACGCTATCAACGTGATACGCCTGCGAGCCGGACAACCGGCTATTCTAAGCGGACATTCGTTTTATCCCGATTTCCGCGAACTGATCCGTAACGAACGCACTGTCGAACTGGCTTTCGACAACCACCGTTTCTGGGATATTCGCCGCTGGATGATTGCCGAACAGGACGGAGTGATGCAGGGAGATATGTGGGGCATTACCATCAATTTGATCGACCCGTCTATCACCATCGACAAAGCTCCTGTCGATCACGGCTACAAATATACGCCCTACGTATTTGCACGGCGTAAATTTCTTCGCCGGATGTATTTGCATCCATTCACCATCGATAACGCGAACCGGGGACTTTTACAAAACCCTGGATATTAACGGAAAATGATTCTTTACACTTATAAATGATTCAAAATATGAAACATACTGTAAAATATATACTATCGGTAATAGCAGCGTACCTGTGCATTTATACGGCGCAATCCCAAACGCTGCCCGACAGTCTTGCCAAAGAGCAGCCATTAGTTAAAATCGCTTTTGAAAACCTGCCCGAATGGCAGGTTGCAGGCGCCCTGTCGTCGGCGAAAGGAACCGATTTGCAAAAATCATTTACTTCCAATGTAGCGACTACGCTATACGGACGGATTCCCGGATTGTGGACTGCACAGGGAAGCGGAGAACCGGGAAATGATTCCCCGTTATTGCTCTCGCGAGGCGTCAACACTTTCAACGGAGGAACAGGGATGCTTATTGTCATCGATGGAATACCTTCCTCTCAGGATTTTTTCCAGCAATTGACGCCGCAGGAAATCGAATCGGTCACACTGCTGAAAGACGCGGCTGCTACCGTCATCTACGGGCAGCGTAGCGCCAACGGTGTATTGATGGTCACTACCCGCAGGGGACAAATTTCGCCGCTGAAAGCCAGTTTCAGCGTACAGTACGGTTTGCAGCAGGCAACCCGGCAACCCGACTTCCTCGGCGCTTACGATTATGCACGGCTTTACAACGAAGCGCGAACCAACGACGGGATGGAACCTGTGTACAGTAACGACGATCTCGCTCATTACCGTACGCACGACAATCCGCTCTTTTACCCCGATGTGAACTGGTACAGCCAGTTGTTGCGCCAAAATGCGCCGCTTGCCAATTACAATTTTACCGCCCGGGGCGGAACGGAAATTGTGCAGTACAATGTATTATTTAATGCAATCACCAACGACGGACTCTACAAGCGCACGGCAAACGTTTCCGATTTTACAAAAAATCAAGCGTATGTGCGCTATAATTTTCGTACCAATGTGGATGTTGCTCTGGCTCGCCGCTTGTCGTTGATGGTTACGCTTAGCGGTTCGGTGGAAGACAAAACTACCCCAGGCACAAGCGAAACCACCGACCCCGTTTTCTACGAGATGGCGTCCATTCCTCCCAATGCGTTTCCGGTGTCGGTGCCGAACGTTGCCGGTGGAGCAGGCGGAAACTCCATGTATTCCAACCCTTGGGCTGATATTACGGAAACAGGATACGTGTCCTACAGGGCGCGCACGATGCAGGCGTCGGCTAAACTTATCGGCGACCTCGATTTTATTACTCCCGGTTTGAAGATTGCCGCAAGTCTCGGTTTCAACAGCTATTTTAAGTCGTTCTCCAATAAAACCCGCACATATACCCGCTATTCGCCTTCGGGAGATGTAATTTCCGGAAAAGAAACAGCGCTGTCGGCCAATGAAAACAACGCTGCCGAGTGGAGAAATAATGTGTCGCAGGGTTTTCTTACTTATAACCGCACATTCAATAGCCTGCATTACATAGACGCGCTCTTGATAGCTTACTACGAGAACCAGTCGCAAATGAACAATTATATATGGAACGACCCTGCCAACAATACGCCGATGCCTTATAAAAATGGAGGCGTGGGCGGACATTTTTCTTATGGTTTCGATCAGCGCTACGTTGCCGAATTTTCGTTCGGTTACAGCGGGTACGACAATTTTGCGCCGGGGCGCCGTTTCGGTTTTTTCCCTGCCGGAGCAATCGGATGGGTTGCCTCCAATGAAAAATTTTTGAAAAACAACGACTGGCTGACTTTTCTGAAATTCCGCCTTTCCTACGGATTGACGGGAAATTACAATACAGGCTCGTCCCGCTTTCCCTTCCTGCAATATTATGTGGGAGGAGCGAATTACTTTCTTGGTCCAAGTAATAGCGGCGTAAGCACGCTTGTGCAGGGACCGCCGGCAACGCCCGATGCTACATGGGAAAAGGAAAAGCAGGCAAACATTGGCGTTGAACTCACTTTGCTGAAAAAAATCAATTTTAAGTTTGATTATTTCAACCGAAATCGCTACGACATACTCGACAAACCATACAGCGATATTCCCGACTTTTTCGGTCTCAATCTGCCCAACCTGAATGTAGGCAAAGTGAATAACAAAGGATTTGAAACCTCGCTCCGCTATGACGGAAAAAAAGGCGATTGGAGTTATTTTGCAGAAGGAAGTCTCTGGTATGCGCACAACCGAATTACTTATCACACCGAAGCGCCGCAGCCTTACGATTATCTCTATGCGACAGGACATTCTGTCGGACAGCCGTTCGGTTTGGTTGCGATTGGACTTTTCGCCGACCAGAACGATATAGACAATTCGCCCAAACAAGTCTTTACCCAGGTACAGCCGGGCGACATCAAATACAAAAATCTGAATGGCGACAATATGATAGACAACAACGACGTGGCAGCCATCGGTTACCCGATTCCCGAATTTTTCGGAGGATTACGGTTGGGATTCAACTACAAAGGCATCGATTTCGATATGTTTTTCCAAGGCTCGGCGCACCGGTCGGTCTATTTGAGCGGCATGTATTATCAGGCCTTTCAAAATTACGGCAAAATTTCTTCGATAGCCCTCAACCGCTGGGCGTATGACCCCGCCAACGGAATCGATACCCGCGCCACGGCAACTTATCCGCGTTTATCATCGACCAACAATCAGAATAATTATCAATTCTCTACTTTTTGGTTGAAAAACGGCGATTACCTCAAGCTGCGTTCGGTTGAAGTGGGGTATTCTTTTCCCAAACGATGGGTAAGCAGCCTGAGATTCGAAAATATACGGGTATTTCTGAACGGAACCAATCTGTTTTCGCTCGACCATTTGAATGGAATGATGGATCCCGAATCCGTTTCCGGTGGCATCGGATACCCTGTGTTGAGATCGTTCAGCGCCGGATTAAATATTCAATTATAAAAATTACAGATATGAAAAAAATAATATACAGTTTAGCGATTTTGGGTATGTTTGTCACTCAGTCATGCGACCGTCTGATTGCGCCGGAAATCGGACAGGCAGGCACGCTTACCGAAACAGACGTGATACATACTTATGGCGATATGCAAAGCGTGTTGAACGCCATTTATTCCTATCTTCCCGATGGCTTTTTCTATATCAACGGCTCTGCCATGATGGCTTGCGCCTCCGATGAAGCGGAATTTACCGCCGAATCCAATCCCGTTCAGAAATTCAATACCGGCGCTTGGAATGCTACCGACAACCCCGACCCTGCATGGCAAAATAACTATGCGGGTATTCGTGCAGCCAATCTTTTCCTCCAGAAATCCGACAGCATCAATCTCGATTATCTCAAACTTGATCCCGCACAAACGGTACAGTATCAGCAAACGTTGTCGTATATTGCGCGATGGAAATACGAAGCGCGGTTTCTGCGGGCGTTTTTCTATTTTGAGCTGATTAAACGGTACGGCGGCGTTCCTTTGTTGACAGAGGCGATGGATCTCAATTCGGATTACAGTACCGTCGTCCGCGATTCGCTGTGCAAATGCGTGCAGTTTATCGTTGATGAATGCGATTCCGCCGCTGCGAATTTACCGCTTAATTACAAGTCGGTTGACGACACCGGCGTTACCATCCAGACGGAAGATTTTGGGCGGGCAACCAAAGGCGCTGCCATGGCGTTGAAAAGCCGCGTCCTGCTCTATGCGGCAAGCGACCTTTTCAATAGCCCCGACAGCTGGGCGCCGGACTACGACCATCTCGAATGGATTTCGATGACTGACGGAAAAACCCGTCAGGAACGCTGGGTGGAAGCCGCCCAGGCAGCTTACGACGTTATTAAACTGGGAGTGTATAATTTAAACCCAAGCAATGCCAGCGATGTCTTCGGCGGACTTTTCAATACGTTCGACAACCCGGAAATTATTTTTGCCCGCCGCTACGGTTCCGACAATACATTTGAAAAGATTAATTATCCCATCGGGTTCTACGGGATAAGCGGCGTTACGCCGCTCGGCAATCTGGTTGACGATTTTGATGTAAAGCAAAGCACCTCCGTCGAGGTGCCGTTCGACTGGACGAATCCCGCCCATACTGCCGATCCCTATTATAGCCGGCGAGACGGACGACTGTTTGCCACCGTTTTGAAAAATGGCGATGCGCTCAATATAGACGGCGTCCGCGATAACGCTCACAATCTTCAAATCTATACAGGCGGCTTGGACGGAAGAGGCGTTCCGGGAGCTACAAAAACAGGGTATTACCTCAACAAATACCTCGACCCGACCCGCGATCTTTCCCAGGGACAAAGCAGCGTTCATACCTGGATACTGCTTCGCTACGCCGAAATAGAGTTGAATTATGCGGAAGCTGTCAACGAAGCCTATGGTCCTACCCAATCCTACCCCGGCGCTACCAATACGCCGACTACAACAATCAACGATGTACGCCGACGGGCAAGTATGCCGCAGTTAGTTGGTACAACGTTGGTTACGGATCAAGCCAAGATGCGCGACGTGATAAGGCACGAACGCAGGGTAGAGATGGCTATGGAAGACCAACGCTTCTGGGATGTGCGCCGCTGGATGATTGCGCCGGAAACGCTGGGCGCTCCCGCACGGGCAGTGGATGCCGTTAAAAACGACGACGGCACTTTCGTCTATACGCCCGTAATACTGGAAAACAGAGTATGGGAAGACAAAATGTATCTTTACCCCATTCCTCAGAAAGAATTAAAAATAACGCAAGGCTGGGAACAAAACCCGCTTTGGTGAATTGAAAGTTGAAATTTTAAAAAATAGTAAATGCTAAATAGTAAATTAAAAAATATGTTCCAGATAACAATAAAAAAGAAAGTCTTATGGGGGATATTCTTCCTCTGTATGACAGTGTTGAGCGCTTGTTCCGACCGGACAATCGTGCCGATGGATTACGAGGAAGGACGCCTCTACCTGCCTGCCGCAATCTACGGCAATTATAACATCGACGCACTGACACAGGCGCCATTGACGCCCGATCCGACGCCCGGCTATGCTTCCCGCTATTCGCTGAACAAGGATGAAAATCAATTTGAAATTCCCCTGGCGGTTTATCGCGGAGGCATCAGCAATAGCAATCCGGTAACAGTATCCATCTCGGTTTATAGCGATACGATTGCGCAAATGATTGCCGCCGGAAATTTGCCCGATACTGTTCAGCTTTTGCCCGCAGACAAATATACCATGCCGGCATCAGTCAGTCTGGCAGGTGGGGAAACGGTAGCGCCGTTTGCATTAGACATTGATTTTGATTTTCTGGTACAAACTTCGCCCACGCTGTATGCACTGCCGGTCAGGATAGACTGCGCCGATCAGCCCTGTAATCCCAACCTGAACGTTGCCATTATCGTGATCGATTCGCGAATGGTCAAACCGGCTCCCGTTTTTACTTACGAAGCCGTCAGGGGCGATACGAAATCGTTTACGTTCCACAACAAGTCGCAATACACCCTCGATTTTACATGGGATTTTGGCGACGGGCAAACCGCTAAAGATAACGATCCGACTCATACTTACGCCCAAGCGGGCGATTATACGGTAACGCTGACCACCGCCGGCCTGTGCGACGGAACAATCAGCGCTTCGCAAACCGTTACGGCGCAATAATAATAGAAATAACAGCAAGGGGGTATGCCCCCTTGTCACGAATAAATTATTTATTAACAATTTAATTTTATTTTTTATGAAAAAAAATGTCTTTTATTTATTGACTTTAATGCTTTTTATTAGCATTAAGGGTTTTGCGCAGAACTATTTTTTTACAAGTCATGCCGCAATTCAAAATTTTTACAATTCTTTCAACGTTGCGGGGGGGAGAATTGACGCGGATACGCTGTGGGTAACCGGCGGCGATGTCACCCAAAATGATATTAATGATTTGGAAAGCTGTTTTAAGACTGTTAACAAACTGCTTAGATTTGAAGGTTTTACGCTTCTCAGCGATGAGAAGAATGATGACGCGGGAGTAAGACACCTTGATAGTTTTCTTGCCAATGTAACTCTAAATGGCAGTATTGTTTTGAAGAATATTCCGAATCTTGGCTGGGGAGGACCGCAAGGGTTTATGGGAGATGGGCTACTTCCCGCGCATGTTAAGGGAGATTTGATTCTGGATTCCATCAACATGCAATTTCCCGGCTATCAAGGTTGGTCGGACACAGAGTCTTTTGGCAATATTGAACAGGTAGATGGCGATTTGATTATTGGTAGTCGTTACAGTAATCAAGCATTTAACACATCAAGTTTTACACAATTGCAAAGCGTTGGCGGGTCTTTCAAGCTTTATATAACAGGTACGCCATGGATATGGAATATTCCGGCGCTCAAACTTGTCTCTATTGGCGGCGATTTTGAAATGCGGGGTCCGGAGCCAGGTATGTTTAATGATGATGGAACATTCAATCCTAATGGTCAAGGAAACCAGCAGGCGGGTTGTTTTGGTCTTGATGATAAAGGTGTTCCAATCAGACTTGCTTTGTGGGCTGTGGATATTCTTAAAAACGTACAGTCTATTGGAGGCAATGTAACCATAGTTAATTGTCCGGCAATACAAATAGGCGAAGGAAGTAATGACGGCCATAGTGAGGGTACCGGTTATTGCTATGTAAGATACCTAATTGATACAGGAGTTATTAATTATGCTTGCCAAAATGTAATTCTCGGATGGGAGGATGAGCCGATTGACCTTTCTGCTTTTGGTCCCTGTTTGTGGAACGATGGCAATAACCAGGACGATCCCGCCGGCGATCCGCTACCTGATAAAGATCCGAATTGTGCACAAAATGGTATCCCAACAGTAAAAGCGGCGCCCGCCTTTGCTACTGTTCAGCCGACTTATGTTAAAGACAATCTGAATATTACATCGACAACCGATTTGGCGAAAGTGGATATTATCGACATAGCAGGCCGCACGGTAAAATCATTTACGGCATTTACCGCCGACCAAAAATCGCTTCCGCTCTCCAACCTGACGAATGGCATTTATTTGGTTCGTTTGATCAGCGTGAACAACGAGGTGCAAACGGTTAAGATTATTAAACAATAGTTTATTATTATCTATCACGGCAAGGGGGTCATGCCCCCTTGTTTAAAATTTGACTGTATGAAAAATTTATTTGTAATTCTTTTCATTTTCCTGAGTGGAGTTCCATTGAGGGCATTGGCAGTCGACGGCATCTCATACTTGAACGCTTCCGGAACGCTTCAGAAAGCAAGCGGCGTGACAATGATTGCAGCAGACTCAGATATCACCGCGTTGGGCGATACGTTTACCTCCGGCTGGTATCTTGTCACAGGAAGCTTTACCCATACAGGTACGATTACCATCTCCGGCGATGTGAACCTGATTCTTGCCGACGGCAGCGACCTGATTGTGAACGGCACCTACGCAGGGATAAACGTCTCGCAGGGAAATAGCTTGATGATTTACGCATTATCCACTGATCCTTCCACAATGGGCAGTTTGACGGCAATCGGCGGCAACGGCGGAGGAGACGTAGTCGTGGGCGGCGGCTCTGGTATCACCCCTACTCCCGGTGGCGGAGCAGGCATTGGCGATAATTGCGCTTGGGGATCATCCTGTGGCGCAATCACGATTAATGGTGGCAATATTACAGCTATTGGCGGGCGCTATGTGAGTACGCTTCAATACATTGGCGGTGCAGGAATCGGCGGTGCCTGGGGAGGAACGGGCGGTACGATCACGATTAACGATGGCATGATTACCGCCAGCGGAAATAGCTCCAACCTACTGGGTGGCGCGAGGGGCAGCGGTGCGGGTATCGGCGGCGGATACGCAGGCGCAGGCGGAAATATTACCGTTAACGGAGGCACGATCATCGCTAACGGTGGCGTCAATAGCTCAGGAATCGGCGGCGGTTCTTTTGGTGCGGGAGGAGGCAACATTACGATCAATGGAGGCAACGTCACAGCTAACGGCGGCACTCAAGGCGGTGCAGGTATTGGTAGCGGCATAAGTTCAGCAACGGATGGCGGCGCTTCTTCCGGTAATATTATTATTACAGGAACCGCGAACGTAACAGCAACGGGAGCCAACGGCAGCATGGATGCCGGCGGTGGGGCTGGTATCGGTACCGGTGGTGGCTCCGGTGGAACTTTAGATACAATTATCATCAGTACTACAAGGAGTGTCAACGTCATGGGCGGTGGACCGGGAGACGGCTATAACAATCAAAGCGGTGCGAACATCGGCTATGGAGGCGGCGTGAACACTGGCAAAGAAGGAAGTGTAGGAGCCTCTGCTACCATGTACACCCTAACTGCAACGGCAGGAGCGGGTGGCGCAATTTCTCCTGTAAGCGCACAGAGCACAAAAGGAGGCCGCGTGACATTCTCGATCACACCGGACAACGGCTATTCTATCTCATCGGTAACGGTGGATGGAATCGATCAAGGCGCAATTTCCAATTATACATTCTCCGATATATCTGTGAAACACATCATTGCGGCGATATTTATGTCAGCAACAGCTATTGAACCAACAGCCGATCCATCAACTATTGTCTATTCTCAAGATGGAGATGTGATCGTAAAATCGGATGTTCCAATAAAAAACGTTGCTGTTTTTGATGTCTCCGGGAAAAACCTTAAGACCGTTAGCAGCATTAAAGCCATTAATGGTTTTGTTGAGATTAGCGGCTTGCCCAAGCAGCAGGTATTAATTGTGAAGGTAGCAAGCGACAGAGAAACAGTGGTTCGGAAATTGACACTTGAGAATTGACGCCGCAACACGGTCTTTGACAGAACTGAAAGAAAGGTTAATTAACGAGATACGACCAACTTTCTTTCGTTTTGTCTTTATTAATAAACACATTTTAAAAATGATATATAATGCAACAACTTAAACTTACGTTTTTTTTATTAACGCTGTTTTTCAGCAGTTTTTCGCTTGTACATGCCCAAAGCTTGCAAACCGTACAGGCTGTTCCCGCCAATGATTTTTTGAAAAGCATTGGCGTCAATACTTCTATTAATTCTCGCGGCGAACTTTTTTCGAAGACCGAACAGTGCGCCGCCTATCTGGGTTTCCGCTATATCAGGGGAGCAGCTACGGGTTCTTCTCTTTACCAATCCGTGGAACTTTTTAATACTTATCATATTCGTTTCTCTATCATGCTTGGCGCCAGTAACGGTATCTCATCCGCACTCGACGCTGGAAAACAAATCGTTTCCATCAATCCCGATGCGCTGATAGCCTTTGAGGGCCCCAACGAACCCAACAATTGGCCCATTACCTATAATGGCATACAGGGCGGCGGCTCGTCTTCTTATAAGCAGTTGGCGTTATACCAGCACGATTTTTATACCGCCGTTAAAGCCGATCCTGTTTTGAAAAATTATCCCGTATGGTCGATGACAGACGGCAGCGGAGCGCAAACCGGAAATTTCGGCTTGCAGTTTTTGACGGTGCCGACTGGCGTGGATCGCGGATCCAATGGCGTTGACAACTCCGTTGTCGACGGTACGACTTATTCCGATGCGGCTTGCGTTCACAACTATTTTTGCGTTGATTGGTTGTATCGTGTCAACAATTGGACTTGGGTGGGTGCCGACCCTATTAATGGCAATAATACGTTGAAAACCAATTTTGGAGTTACTTGGGCTAAGAGTTTTCAGGGCTATTCCGACGCCGAACTGCTGACTTTGCCCCGCGTTACGACGGAGACAGGCATTACCATTAGTACAGACCCACTTAACCCCGTAACGGAAGAGACTCAGGGTTTGACTTACCTTTCGTGCTATTTAGCGCAGTTCAAGCAGGGCTTTCAATATACGGCAATGTATATCATGCGCGACCGCACCGATGAGTCAGGCAACCAGACCTTCGGTTTTTACGACGGCAATTATAACCCGCGTTTGTCGGCACGCTACCTGCACAATATGACGACCATTCTTGCCGACTATCCTTCAATCGAAAATCCGGGACAACTGACCTACGGCATCAGCGCTGCGGCAAACAATCCCAATCCGAATATTTCAACCGTACACGATTTGCTGTTGCAGAAAAACAACGGCGTGATGATGCTGGTCATCTGGGATGAACGCTATGCGCGTAGCGCAAAATCCGATACCGTGCAAGTCGATTTTGGCGAAACGCTCGATAAAGTGGACGTTTACAGTCCGGCGCAATACGACGCCGCCAACCCTGAGGCCGGCAATCAAAAGCCGATAGCAAGCTACACAAACACCAATCAGTTGCGCCTGACGATGCTGAACCGTCCGCTTATCCTCGCCATCAACGACCCCAATTCCCCAACGGGTATCGGAAACATTGAAACAGCGGAAACTGCGGTAAAAATCTTTCCCAATCCGGCGGTCGATAACCTGTATGTCGGCAATCCTTCCGGCATAAAGAGTTATAACATCTTCGATTTGTCGGGCAGGTCGGTTTTATCGGGCAAAGTTCCAACTTCCGGTATGATTGACATCGTTTCGCTCTCGCACGGAAGCTATATTATCCGTTTTACAAAAACAGACGGAAATACGGAAAGCCTGAAGTTCGTCAAATTATAAAAACAGCCCAATGATGAAACATATTTTTTGGACGATTGCCTGTATTGCAGCAGCTACCGTTACCCTGTCGGGTCAAACGCCGGAAACTGCGAAAGCCGCTTCCGCCAACGATTTTCTGAACAGTATCGGAGCCAACAGCGCCATCTACCGGCGCGGCGAAAGCGTGGACAGTACCATCAAACTCTGCTCTTATACCGGAATCCGTTGGATACGTACCGACGAAAGCGGATTGTCGAGCAACGGCAACAGCTACCGTCCGGAAATCAAGCAGCTTTTCGACCAGGCAGGCGTAAAAGTCAGCCTCAGTCTCGGTAGCGGTGGTTCCAATATCACTAACCTTGTCAAAGGAGCGAAATTTATTGCCGCTTATGGCGGATTGCTGGCTATCGAAGGTTGCAACGAACCAAACAACTGGGGCATTACCTATCTGGGACAGAAGGGCGGTAACAGCAATTCGTGGGCGCCGGTCGCCCGTCTGCATCGCGATTTATATACCGCAGTCAAAGCAGACGCTGTTCTGAAAGACTATCCGGTGTGGACAACGACCGAAACAGGAGCAGAAACCGATAACGTAGGCTTGCAATACCTGACGGTTCCGGAAACCGACAGCAAAGTGACGGCGGAATTCATTGGCGCGACTTATGCCGATTACGCCAACTGCCACAATTATTTCACTCATGGGTCATGGCCTCCGATACAGGACAATCAGACCTGGTTGCCGTCCAATCCTACGAGCGCAGCCAAAGGCGACCATCTCTACGGGAATTTCGGTTCGACCTGGTCGAAGCACTACGCCGGCTATCCCCAAGCCCAACTGAATACCCTTCCCCGCGTAACCACCGAAACGGGCATTACGCTGACCACCCAATATACATGGAGATGGGCAGACCCCAATACGCAGGTTTACGACACCACCTTGCCCAATCCCGATTATACCGACCCCTTGAAATGTATTACCGAAGACATGCAGGGATTGATGTATATGGGATGCTATCTGTCGCAGTTCAAACAGGGATGGTCGCACACGGCCATATATATCCTGCGCGACCGCACCGACGAGAATGGAAATCAAGCTTTCGGCTTTTATGCAGGCGATTACACGCCCCGCAAGGCAGCGCTTTACCTGCACAACCTGACAACCATTCTCAACGACAATACGTCCGTTGACCCTGCAGCGCTCAAGAGCCTTAGCTGCACATTTTCGGCATATCCTTCGACTCTCCACGACTTGCTGCTGCAAAAATCGAATGGAAAGCTCTATCTGATAGTCTGGAGCGAACGCTACCGCGGTGGCGAAGACGATATTACCATTTCGTTCCCCGCCGCATTCGACGAGATAAAAGTTTATAACCCAGTAGTTGGAACAGAAGCCATCCAAACATCGACTTCCTCGACTTCTCTCACCCTGTCGATGACCAACCACCCCTTTATCCTCGAACTGACTCAGGGAACTACAGCCATCAATCAAACGCAAACCAACGATTTAAAATATTATGTCAAGGATCGTTCGGTGTTTGTAGAAGGCGCGACCGGATATGTTGCCCTGACTTCCACAGAGGGAATTTCTCTTAAAAAAAAAGCAACTGATCGGGTAACGATACTGCCGGTAGATGCTGTTGGAATCTATATCCTTACCGCCAACGGCAAATCATATAAATTAGTTGTTGATTGAAGTTTCTTAAAATTATATTTATAAATTATTAAAAAATTGCAAAAATGAAAAAGATTATCTTTATTTTTTTGGTTTTGTTGAACTATGGACTTGCAAATGCGGAAGCGCCAGCGCCATCAGCGGGCCTCCCATTTAAAGTGAGCGCAAATACTACAGACCAGGCTGTATGGTATTTATTGGAAACGAAACAGAACGACGACAACGCTAACAGAGCTTGGTCTTGTGGCGATGATGGACTATTGCATATAGATTGGACTGCTAATCCTGATCCTGCCACTGCAGGCGACGATCATTTGTTTTGTTTCATAGGAGACAATGTAAACGGTTTTAGCGTCTATAATAAAACAACCGGAGAGTTGAAATTGCAAAACTTTTCCTGGGATGAAGCTAATCAATGGGATATACCCATCGGATTTACAGACGACAGTCAAGTTTCAGGGACTGATTTGATGAATGTGTGGAAGGTTGTTGAAGGCGATGGTTCAAACCATGACGGAGATGCAGTAGTCGGTTATTACAAAGTCTATTCAGCGACAAAAACGGGTATAACATGGAGAACAGGGGGCGGTTCTATACTTGTAACAGCGCCTGCCGATTGGGGAGATCTTTATTCTTACCAGTTTGTTTGGGCAAAAGGGCAAGGTGCTGCTGAAGCATTGAGTATGGTATCCTCAACTCCGGGATCAAGCGCTGCAAACGTAGCATTGAATGCCAATGTTGCCGTCACTTTCAATCAAGATATCACCTTAGCTTCCGATGCGTCTGCAACTATCAAAGATGCTGATAATAATGCAGTTAACGGAGTTTCTCTTTCTGTAAACGGCGCCTCTTTAATCATTGCTCACAATGATTTTGAAGGAGGAAAAGTATATACTGTAAATATTCCTGCCGGTACTGTTGAAGGACAGGACGCAGCAATCTCCTGGTCGTTCACTACTACAGCTGCTCCTGCACCATCGCCGGGGCTCCCATTTAAAGTGAGCGCAAATACTACAGACCAGGCTGTATGGTATTTATTGGAAACGAAACAGAACGACGACAACGCTAACAGAGCTTGGTCTTGTGGCGATGATGGACAATTACATATAGATTGGACAGCTAATCCTGATCCTGCCACTGCAGGCGACGATCATTTGTTTTGTTTCATGGGAGACAATGTAAACGGTTTTAGCGTCTATAATAAAACAACCGGAGAGTTGAAAATACAAAACTTTTCCTGGACTGATGATAATCCAGATAATCAATGGGATATACCCATTGGATTTACAGCCGACAGTCAAGTTTCAGGAGATGATTTGATGAATGTGTGGAAGGTTGTTGAAGGCAATGGTTCAAATCATGATGGAGTTGAAGCAGTCGGTTATTACAAAGTCTATTCAGCGACAAAAACCGGTATCACATGGAGAACGGGGGGCGCTTCTACACTTGTAACAGCGCCTGCGAATTGGGGTGATCTTTATTCTTACCAGTTTGTTTGGGCAAAAGGACAAGGAGAAGGACAAGGCACAGGAACAGTGAATATGATATCCGTAACTCCGAAAGCAGATGCTACCAACGTAGCAATAAATGCCGGTGTTACCGTCACTTTCGATCAAGATATCACCTTAGCTTCCGGTGCGTCTGCGACTATCAAAGATGCTGATAATAATGCAGTTGAAGGAGTTGCTCTTTCTGTTAGCGGCGCCGCTTTAACCATTGCTCACAATGATTTTGAAAATGGGAAAGTATATACCGTAAATGTTCCTGCCGGTACTGTCGAAGGACAGGACGCAGCAATTTCCTGGTCGTTCACTACGATACTTCAGGGAACCGAAACCGAACCTGCACCATCAGCGGGTCTCCCATTTAAAGTGAGCGCTAATACAACAGACCAGGCTGCATGGTATTTGATAATAATGGATCATAACGATGCCAAAGCCGATAGAGCTTGGTATATTGGAGATGATGGCTTAGGACACATGGATTGGAATAATCATGATCCTTATCCGACTACAGATGAATATTTGTTCTGTTTCGTAGGAGACAATACAAACGGCTTTAGCGTCTATAATAAATCAACCGGAGAACTGACATTGCAAAACTTAACTGTAGCGGCTGATCTGTGGAATGAAAGCTTGGGATTCACAGCCGACGAAGGTCTGGTTACTGGAGATGATTTGATGAATTTGTGGAGTCTTATACCGGGCGATGGTACAAATCATGACGGAGTAGCAAGAACCGATCGTTACAAAGTCTATTCAACGACTCAGCCGAATGTATCCTGGTGGGCGACGGGCGCCTCCGTACTTGGAACCGCGCCTGCTAATTGGGGTGATCTTTATTGTCATCGATTTGCTTGGGTAGAAGGACAAGGCGCTACGGGAACGATGTTTACCATCACAGTAACCGGCGGTACGTCCGACGTGACGGACGCTGAAGCCGGCGCAACAGTAAAAGTTACAGCCGGTACGCCCCCTACAGGTGAAGTATTCGACCATTGGGAAAGCGGCGACGTTACTTTTGCCGACGCAACAAATCCTGTTACAACTTTTGTTATGCCCGGAAATAATGTCAGCGTAACGGCAATTTTCATCAACACCGTAGGCATCAACGCCCCCTCCGTCCAATCCGATCTCAATGTTTATTCCGAAAAGGGTAAACTGGTAGTTGAGTCAGGAAACGCGACCGGCGCTCCTTTCCAGGTTTATGCGATTACAGGGCAAAACGTAGCCGGCGGAACATTGACTGCCAACCGTCAGGAAGTGTCGTTAGCTTCCGGCGTTTACATCGTAAAAGCTGGTAACAGTATTAAAAAGGTAATTGTAAAATAGTTGATATGTAATTATTAAGGGACGGGGATGTCTCAAAAATACTTTTGAGACAGCTCCGTTTCTTTTAGAAATCCGTCATTTGGAAGAGAAAATATACAATGAAAAGGACGATTTTTTTATTTGCGGCAATGCTGTTTTGTATGGCGACACATTCGCAGATGCAAACGGTAGTTGCAACGCCTGCAAATGATTTTTTAAACAGTATTGGCGTCAATACCTCTATTAATGTGCGCGGCGAAAACATCGACACCACCTTAGCAACCGTGAAATATCTCGGCGTGCGGTGGTTGCGCTGTGTGTCGGACAATATGTACTGCAACAAACGCCTGTACAGGGAAGCCGGCGTGCGTTTTTCGCTCTCGCTGCCTACCGAAGGCGATGCTTATACGGTCAAAGGTATCGAGCAGTCCGACGGTATCACCCGCCTTCTCGCGAAAGGACACCGGCTTATCGACGAAGTATCGCCCGATGCCCTGATTGGCATTGAAGGCTGCAACGAACCGAATAACTGGAAGATCACGTATCACGGCATTGAGAGCGGCGGCGGCGTTTCGTGGCGCGAGCTGGCTCGTTACCACCGCGACATGTATCAAGCCGTAAAAGCCGACCCTGTTTTGCGGGATTATCCCGTTTGGAGTTTCAGCGAGACCGGCGGAGCCATAGACAATATGGGCGTTCAGTTCCTTAAAGTACCCGAAAACGCGGCGGATGTGGACGCTGAGTTTCGCGGAGCGACTTTCGCTGATTACGCTACCTGCCACAACTACTTTGTTCATCCGCAATGGAAACCGCACAGCAACAACCAGGCCTGGCTGGCTTCCGATCCGAGCCGTAATGGAAAAGCCGACAATCTGTACGGAAATTTCGGCTTGACGTGGGCGAAAAAATTTAAGGGCTATTCCGATGAAGAATTGCTTGCTTTGCCAAAAGTTACCACTGAGACCGGCGTACCTATCACAGCGCCTTTCGTGTGGGACGATAAAAACCAGCAATGGACGGATAAGCCCAATCCCGAATACGAAAATCCTGCGCTGCGAATAACCGAAGAAGACCAGGCATTGATGTTTTTGTCGTGCTATCTGTCGCAATTCAAACAGGGTTGGAAATACACCGCGATATATATTCTGCGCGACCGCAGCGATGAAACCGGAAATCAGACTTACGGCTTTTTTGCATCGGAATGGAATGAACAGACGCATCGCTATCTGTCGAAGCCCCGTTTGTCGGCGCACTACATGCACAATTTTACCACGATCCTGGCAGATACCGAATCCATTAAAACTTCTGCTACGCTTACTTACAGTATCACGCCCCGCCCCGAAACGGTACATGACCTTTTGCTGCAAAAATCAGGCGGAACAATGATGCTCATTGTCTGGGGCGAGAAATATGAATATGGCGCAAAGCCGGATAATGTAGAAGTGAAATTCGACAAGAAATATCGGGATGTCAGGATATACAATCCTGCGCAGTACGATCCGGAAAATCCTGAAAAGGGAGTGCAGCCGGTGAGAATGGAAAAGAATATTCGGTCGTTAAGCCTTTCGATGCTTAACTGTCCGTATATTATTGAAATTAGAAAATAGTGAAATAGTGAGTTTTTTTATAAAATGTTTTATTTTAATTTTTTATTAACATGAAAGAAAAAATTTTTACATTAGCGATCGCATTATTTGCGGTTGTATGGGGGATGCAGGCACAGCCTGCTGCTACAGGTGCCGGAACCAGCGACGACCCGAGGATTGTTTATACGCCAGAAGACCTTGTGGATGCCTTTAACAATATATGGTACATTCAATTAGGCGGCGACATTAATTTGGGCCCCTGGATTACTGCAAATAGTCCGGATATTGGATGGATGCCTGTCAGCTGGTACTGGAAAACTTTAGATGGAAATGGACATACTATTAGCGGATTGTGGAGCCATCGCGGCAATGACGGATCTGCAGCTTTTATTTCTCAAATGGAGACGCACTCTGGTGAAGTAGCTGCCGTAAAAGACCTGACTATTGTGATTGACGATAAAGGAATAGATGGCGCTTGGGGTACAGGTGGTCTAATCGCAACCGTTAATGCGGGGGATGACGCTAATGGCACCGTAACAATTACCAACGTACATCTCATTGGTAACGTGTCGTCGTCTTGTGGCTCCGGTAACCTTGGCGGAATAGTAGGCAATCCAAAATCTCATAATATTATCATCGACAGCTGTTCGGTAAAAGGCACAATAAGTGGCGCCGGCGGTCTTGGTGGAATTGTTGGAACCGCTGAATCTGCGGCTACGGTTACCATCACAAATTCCTATTTTAATGGGACGATTCAAGGCAATGGAGACTCAAAAGACTGTGGCGGCCTTGCGGGTGCAATTACCGGTCCTAATTCATTGGTAGAAAACTGCTACGCAAATGTAACCATTACAAGCGCCGGCGGCGGCGGCTTGATTGGAACTTTCGGCGCAGGCGACATGAGCTGCTCTATTAACAACTGCTATGTTTCAGGATCTATTCACAACGGAAATTATCCTAACGGCGGTATCGTGAGTACGTTTATCGGAGGGAGTATCCAACAGTCTTTCTCGAGTTGCACCGTAACAAACGATTGTTGGTATGGCACCAATCCCAATGGCGGAATTGCAGGCGAAGTAACAGCTCCTGTTACCATTACACAATGTTATAACATTGGCGACATCATTGGAGGCACTACAGGCGGCATTGTCGGTGTTATTCACGCGGGAGCCGTCAATTCGACCATCAGTGAATGTTATGCATCAGGTCAATCGGAAGCTATACAGTACAGTAATCCTATTTATACAGGCGGCGGCTTAGTCGGTCAAATAGAAGACGGCGGCAGCCTGACGATTAAAAATTCGTTTGCATTGAATACATCCATTACAGGCAGTACCACAGGCGTGCTGGTCGGTGCAGGCAGCGAAAATTTAACAGCGTCAACTGCAGGAAATTTCGCTCTCGAAAATTTGAATGACAACATAGCAAATACCGACGGCTCTCCGACATTCATCACGGAAACGCAAGCCGAAACGCAAGAGACTTACACCGTTGCCGGTTGGGATTTTGATCAGGTTTGGATGATGAAACAAGCCGGATATCCGGTATTCAAGGGACTGACGTTAGTTATCGGGCCAACCGACATAAAAACAGCATCCGACTATACCGACGGCGGTTACAGCAATATTACTTTCGTATCCGACGGGAGTTCTATCGGACAATTGGTTATTCCTTCCGGCGAAGAACTGACGGTAACAGGAGTCGTAAAACTCCAAAAAACCTTTACCAAAGAGCAATGGTACGCCATCGGATTC
>Ga0123357_10000635_pt1 | contig 34805 bp, 17 predicted proteins | sample TergutEmb28metaG_FD_89873 | JGI IMG/M metagenome (GOLD analysis project Ga0123357, IMG submission 89873) | Embiratermes neotenicus P4 segment gut microbial communities from Petit-Saut dam, French Guiana - Emb289 P4 | ecosystem: Host-associated > Arthropoda: Insects > Digestive system > Gut ... | reverse complement strand
TAGAGGGGTGTCACGTGGTTAGCGCAACGGGTCCCCACGGCCGTTAATCTCTGTTTTCTGAACCTGGAACCGCTACTTTTTTATTCAAGTAGCTCCTCAGTTTGACCTCACGAGGCTGAGTGGGCCCCGTTCCAGACCCACTACTACTCAGAAAATCTGGTAGCGCCAGGGATCGAACCCGGGACCTCTTTATCTGTAGCCAGAAACTCTGACCACTAGACCACAGAGACGGTCATGCGGTCTTATATATATGCATATATAAGAAAAACTAAATTTTATTACCGATGATTTCCACTGAAAATAACACAGTGCCACTTGTGCACAAAGGTGGGAGGAAAGTAAAAAGTGCAATTTAATATTATTGAAATTTTATTTATGAGTTTCATTATAAAGAAAATGTGCTTGAGGAATCCTTGCAAGCTATCTGTGGAAACCTGGGGTTCCGTGGAACATAGATTGAATACCACCCACTATAAAGAGTAAAGCATTTCCTTTGCTTTTTAAAATGTCAAGTCTCCTCCAACACATCAAGTACACGTAATTCATCAAGCTTGAATTATTACTGTCCAGGCAAATGTCCAGGAGTGACATCCCATTACCCAGGTCAAGTGTGTGCAGTTCCACCACATGTCAAACACCGCAGCTCTGCTCAAAAGCTACAGATCTGTGCTTCCTTTTTAACTTACTGAGTTTTGAATTTTTATCATTGTATCTTAATATAGAAGTTTTTAATGACTGATATTTGTGAAAAAATTAGGTCAGGCACATGAAAAAGGGAGTCATTTTACTTACATTTATGGGGCTGTTTGATAAGGATGGAGGCAAGGAAATACCTTTGTACTGTGAGTGTGTTAGGGAAGACATTAGAACAGCTGTGTGTGCTGATGAGGGCCACTCATTACTTACATCTCTGCATTCCAGATCATGGACCGAATGTCTTGAAGAGGCTGGGAAACAGAAATCTGCTGAAGTGAATTATCTTCAGCGCTGTGGATTGGCCCTGCAGTTTGATTGGAAGCAACATTCACCTTGTTTGGTCAACCTAACAGCTGACCTGAGCCTAACAGGCACATTATTGTACCTTTTGCCAGCAGGTGTTGTTCGTATTGGTTGGTCAGGTGTAACAACTGAGGATCAACAACCAGACATTGCTCTCAGTGGACCTCTAGTCCAATCACACCACTGGTATGATTGATGGACTGAAAGTTCACTCATTTACTAAGAAAGCAACAAAAATCAATACAGATAACCTGAACCTTTTATATCTAAATTTAGAATATCACAAATATTGGATGTGGAGCTCAATTTCCTGCATACCTATTTTCATGGTTACACTCTCAGAGCCTTGTTTGTTAATGCTGTGTATATAGTAAGAAAGTGGGTTGGTAGTGATTAGTACATTCTGTACGGCAGAACTGAAGCACTTTTTATTGTCCAAGTGTGAAAATGGAAGTGATATAATTACATAGGTGGTATCTCAATGCCTGGCTTTTGTAATTTCTTTGTATTTGTGTGTATGTGGTTTTTCTGTACCTTCCATTAATTACAGTTTTTAAGGCCAGATAACCTGTTAGGCAAAAACACCAATATTTCTGACTAATTTGAAGACAAATATGATTTAATGTTAAATCTTTTCTGAACCATCCGACTAGGTTCCACGGCAAAATGAAAGACAAGTCCAGCATATGCAAATCCTCAGTGCTAAGTCACTCAAATGACTATATTTTGTACAATGTCACCTAAAATTTTGAGTTTGCTTCTAGACTTTTGAAAATTTGTGCACCTGACGGGCAAGACTGTAAATTGATTTGGCATCCATTCTTGCTGGTTGACAAGTGTGTACAAAAGTAATGTTGATATCAAGGTCAACTGTTCCAGTTTCAATCATGTCTAGACATTTTTTTTATTTGTGCATTAATATTCCTCTATATTATGCACCTATATTACTCAACTCTATGTTTCAAAAGTTATTTGTGTTTTGTTGGCAAAGCTGGTAGGGCATACAGAGGATTCACTTGTTCTTAACCTCAGTAGTAGCAGAAGTATGTTTCATACAGATATGCTGATATTAGTGTTATTGATTGCAGTACAATTGAGAATACGGACTCTAAATTAACTCTTATTCCGGGTTCTGATGGTGAGACATTTGTAAATGGTGAATTAGCAAAGGAAAGAACTGATCTTCGACATGGTGATCGTGTGGTGATAGGAAGAGACCATTACTTTCGTGTGAGCAACCCTTTTGAAAGCAGCACAACAGCTGCTGAACATATGGCAAACTATGAATTTGCCCGCCAGGAAATCCTCAGAATTCAAGAAGAAAAGTAAGACAATATGCATTGATTACTTTCTAAATATAGTGTTGCCAGTGGCTAGATAATACCATTTGTAATTTGTTACAAATACAGCTGTTACCTGTTGTTGGTCCTTTCAGACATCATGCAGAAATGGATGAGGTAAAGAGACAGGCCATTCAGCAGCTGGGAGAAGCCCAAAAAAAGGCAGAGTGGGAGATGGGCTTCCAGCAGATGAATTATGAGCAACAACTCAAGCAAATGGGCATTACATTAGTAAGTTTGAATTAAATGTTATAATAATATGATATCATGTTTTACAAGATATTATTAGTTAAATTGGGGTTGGCTTCTGATGACTGATCTGTCACTCTGCCTGGTAATACATACTTGTAGAATCCACGGGTTTAACACCGTAATACCAGACCCCTTACAGAATGTGAGCCCAGACCATTCAGTCTAGCTGACTTCCCCACAGCCTACTTATTTCACTGTTATGTGTTCTGTCACGAAGTGCATGCAGTAAACACATGTAAGTCATATCTACCTATCCACTCATCCACATGTTACATCTCTGACACTTATCAACATATTTCAGTCAGATTTAGCATTAGGGATGTTGTCAGGCAGTTTAACCCATACTTTACATAAATCTTAGATAAAATGTTACCAGTTTTCTTGAAAACAGATCATCGTAACATTTTGTACATAAGATGAGTATGTGCGTGTAAATCTCATTAGGACCATAAATTGTTAGATATATTTAACAGTGTGCTGAATATTTGGTGAAATACATGAAAGAATACCTGCTGAGTGGGGAGTGTGATTGTTTTTGCAGCAGTTGAAACATTTGTATTTGCAGTAAATTAAAATTAAATACTCAATGTACAGTATTTATGACAATTATGCTTATTTTTAACAAAGACTAGTGTTTGAAAATTGTTATTCAAAAAATGTGCCATTACCATTTTCAGACTATGATTTAAAATGTGAGAATGAGGTTGGAAAAATTACAGCTTTATAATTTTGATAAAAAGACAAATTGTATCATGATAGCATTATTTCTATTCTTCATGCAGTTTGTGCATGTCATTTTGAATGCAGTTGTGGTTATTGATTATTGTTAAGGACATAGTAAACCTATTCTGCAATCTGCAGTTCTGAAATAGATTGCGTTGTCTGCATGTATCTGTGCGGGCTACATGAAGGCCTAACAACACAATGGGTAGGTAAATTAACTGACTGTAGTAAACAAATTGTCACTGTGTTTTACACATGTACTTTCTGCATATGGAGACACATTTTGTTTGGTTGTTAATTAAAGGATTAAAAGTGTGTATAGTTTTTGATGTGGATATGCTATAGAGTTTTAACTATGTGCTGTACCATTAATTACAGGAGTTAAAATGATGTAGAACCAGTAGTCACATAGGTCATTGAAAGTTCTGATACTTAAATGATGGCATTTTAAATGTGTACCTTAACCAGTGTTGTGGTTTCGTGGGTAACATTTGTGCTTTTCATCTAGGAGGGCCCACTTTTAAATCTCGTCCTGGTGACTCATTATATTGACTGTAGTTTTGTCATGATTTTCAGTGGTCCCTCCAGACAAATGCTAGGATAGTACCTCAGATTAGACCAGTGTTTTAAGAAAGTAAATGATACATAATGATTAAAAACACCTGGATATCTGGTTTGACAGAGGGCAGGTGGGTCCACTGGGTGTTTCTAAACAAGATTTTCAAAGAAGATGATAGACCCTGAAATTTTACATCAGTTTCAGTTGGTTTACCGTAATATAGTGTGAATAGTGTGGAATTATGAAAAACACTGCATACAGTAAGACAATAAGGGATGTGTAATTTATGAACATGGGCATCATCCAACAGTAGCAGCTGCTCCTAATCAGAATAGAAAACAGGAAGGATGCGTGGGCAGTGTCCCACAGTAGCAGCAGCTCCTAGTCTGAATGGCAGGTGGAAGGGATGCATAGAGGGAAGCATATGGGTAATATCCAACATCAGCAGCTGGACCTAGTCAGAATGGGAGATTTGAAGGATGTGTCAATTGATCTACAGTAGTAGTGTAATATTTTGCATCGGCAGTTTACTCTTTCTGATTGGCGAAGCATATGTCAAGGAATATAGATTTTGTGTAATGCTATGCTATATGAAGATTTAGAAAATAATTTCAAGATTGGAAAAGCGTGGTAGCACAATAATGCACAGTGTGCAATAATCTTTATTCCATAAGCATGCCGAACATTTTGTCCTTTACACCACTAGTCATTCTTCCTATTTTCTGACCTTGGCTGGGATAGTCTATGTAAGAAGGAAGAACATAAGTGTTAATAGTAAGATAGTGACAGTAAACCCTTATAAGTTCAACATTAGGTTACACTTGTCATTGCACTTCTTTGTACCAGGACCAACATCAAACTCCGATCAAAGCAATAGTTTGCAATGTTGTGTGTTGGTTTGTGTTAAACTCATGCCATCAAGTGTTTGCTCGTTTAACCTTGAAGATTGGAGATTTTGTGGAAAATTCATGTGGACCAGAGTATTGGAATTTACAAAAATAATTATGACTACAAATTTTTAAAATGGAAAGTGGAACATAGGACAGTGATGTTTTATAAGCAATGCAAGGCCGCATCTGTTTAATGTTGGGAGCTTGTGAATGAGAGTTAAAATGTTGTAGGATACATAAGGTCTTATATAGACATTAGACAGTCATGTATACATGATATCCATATTTTCAGTTCTCTTATTCAAGTCGATTCTTTTGTAAACATGTAAGTTTGTTAACTTTTATGAAATGTTATTGGCTGTTCATTGCAGTATTCTGTCAGCAGGTGTGGTCCCATTGGTCCTGCAATATGGTACGAGGAAGAATCAGAAAGTAAAGGCAAAATACATTTAACGGCCTTAATAGAAGTAACTGTGAGCAATTTTACATATCATTTTTCTACATAGTCCCCTTGCAACACAATGCATTTGTTATATTGTTCAACTAGTTTCTGTATTCCCGCTGAGAAGAAGCTTTTCAGCTGCCCTTGTGGTCTTGTGTGCGCGATGTTGATGGCCGACCAGAACGATCTTCATCAGTAACACGTGTTCGACTCGATTTAAACCTTTCCACCCATTCATAAACCTTTCGTTGAGTCATGGTGCTCTGTCCATACTGAGCCAACACATGACGGTGAATTTCCACAGGTTTTGCTCCTTCTGCCCAAAGAAATCGCACTATGCCACATTGTTCTTCGATGGTGCAATCTTGCAAAGGAGCGTCAATGTTTCCGCCCTTGTTGCTGCCACTCGACTGAAGGAAGAGTGCTGTACTGCACATGGCTGAACTCTTCAACAGGCATTGTCAATACTGCGCAATGCACCAGCTCCTCTCTGTCCCAGTTACCGCATAATTTAAAAATTGCCTTTACTCTTTGATTCACCCTCGTATTATATTGCTAGAATACCCCTTTATTTAGATCCATCCTGTAGCAGTTATGACACTTTTCAAATTGGTTTTCTGTCTGCATTTTCCCATTTGGCACATTTTAAACCCAGACATCTTATAAAAGATATAGTTATGCAACCAGTACTGCCAGTTGACATGACATTTACCTGGAACACTGACATGGAATGGAACTACCGATTTATCCACTTTGCATTGTGTAGCATGCGGTCCTTTATTTGTTTTATCTGCTGGTGTTTGTTCCCTAATGTCAGATTGCAAGGGGCTAAAAGGCAAGGTTAATTTAGTCACAGATGTCTCTACTTCTATGTGAAATAATTAATATTTGTGGTATACTGGTAAACAGCATGATAGCAGCTGGAAATAAGCTCTTGTCCAGCCCTCTGCCTTAACTGTTGCATGGACATTGTGTTCAAAAGAGCCATGTGTGGGACAATTTTGATAAAATTATTTAGGATTCATAATTTGATATCTCAAAAAATTAAACAATCTGAGGGCTCAAACTTTATGAATAATAATTCTGTAGGTGCCAGTGGTTTTCAAAATTTAAAGAAAAAGAAGTAAATGTCAGTTTTCCCTTATTATTGTGTGATTTGACAAGGAATCACCCATATATTTTTTGTCTCATTATCGTGTCTACTTCTTAGTCCTATAAAATTCTGTATGCAATTCATGCTCCTCCTGTTTCAGTGGTTTTCAAAATTTAAAGAAAAAAATAAAATGTCAGTTTTCTCTTATTATTGTGTGATTTGACAAGGAATCACCCATATACTTTTTATCTCATTATCATGTCTCCTTCTTAGTCCTTTAAAATTCTGTATGCACTTCATGCCTGTCCTGTCCAAGCTCATGTGTTATGTAGGGATTTCTTTAAATTAATTAATTGTAATACACAGGGTTTTAACTTGATTTTGTGAGAGATAAAAAAGAATGTGATGAATTTTTAGTAAAATGAATGATCTTACACATTGAATTCAACTAATGTATGTGCCAGTTGCAGTAGAAGAATAATAATGTAATTGAAAATCTTTGTCTTTTCAGTAATTGAAGACCTAAGCCATATTTGCTTTTCATTAACTGCAAAGAAGAAATGTGTATCTCAGAATATGTTTATATTCACCTAATATTGTCTACTGTCATTTTGCTGTGTGCTTTTATGGTTTGCTTCTACAGAAAGGAATTGTGAACAGGAATTTTAATACATGAGTTTCATGCAGGAGGAGCAGAGATGTGCTTTAGCTGATGTCCAAAGCAAGAAGGATGAGCTGGAGAGACAAAAGAAGATGTTAGAAACTGTGGTTCAGAAGAGGAATACATTGCAGGAAACTGCCAGAGACTATACATTGACACCATACAATTCTAATTTCTTGGAGGTAGGACTAGAAATCAGTGCCTGAGTACATTGTTTTTATCTTTAGCTGATCTATGATGCATCCATATGGCTTCAAAAAGGTTTGACTTATCTCTAGTTCATTACTTTTGGACTCGTAAAGCCAAGGGTTTTTTTAAGGGCTTTTTTGTCCAAATCTTATGTGCTCAAGAAATCTTGGTATGTAAACGTGGCAACAAGAGGAGGCAAGGCAGAGGTAAGGTTATATACAGGACAGAAACCTGGCAAGACAGTGTATTGAATTAGAATAAAAGAAGAGTGTGGACACACGTAATATAATGTACAGACCTGTTCACGTCCAAAACTTGGCACCTTCTGCACCCCATTCCCTTCCCCACTTCACTTGTTTTACCCTCCTTTCTTATCTGTTTCCCACCTCTTTTGTGTCTGTATTTATTTCTCCATCAACTGTAATTTGAAAACAATAACAACATATGTGGTTAATGATTCATGTCTTCTGAGATAATACACCATATGAGTTACCACTTTGTATGGTGTAACATTCCACAGGATAAATATTTAGTATCACTACTGTGGGTTCCTCAAATCTTGTATATTAGGTGATCTGTATGAAAACTTCTCCTATACACCTTGTAAGAAAATTGACTTGGTTGTAACACCGTGTTTTTTGGAGAGCCATTCAAAAAACAAGGTACACTTGAGCACAAAATTGTCTTTTTGATTTATTAATCATAATGAAAATTGAAAGTTTCTGCAAAATTTCTTATATGCAAGCAGCCTTTAAAAAAAAAAATGGAAGCAATGCCACTTTATCACATGCAGTGAGTCATGGTGTTAATCTTCATTTGTGTTATGTTTCCATGTGCACCTAATATTGATATAATTATAAGTGTCACTGAAAACGATTAAATGAAAGCATAGAATAATTTTTATTGGTGACTGATAAGTTGTTAACTCCAGCTGTTAAAGGCAAAAAAAGAAAAAGTTACTTATCCAAGTGAAATGTTCCATATACTTTGCACATAATCAAGGTAAGATGTGATACCAAGTTGCAGATTTACTGCTGGCTTCATGTTTAGGTGACACATGCTGAGACTGATATAATTAAATTTTTTGCGGGCTTGTGAGAACCACTGCACCTAATATCTGCAATGCAATTGTGACAAAATTATTATATGTATACGGCTGAAATTTTTTAGTATCTTTATGGTATAATGTGTAAAATTGAGACTTAAACCACATATGTTATAGTACAAGAAGATAAGTGCAGTATTCTAAAATTTGTCATGTCCAATCATTGTTACTCAAAAGCTGGCCTTATCCACACAGTTGATGCAGGAATCACTTTATCCAAATTTAAGATATTAATAGATGAATTTTCATTGAATGTGTTTATATATCTTCTCGAAAATAAGACCTGAGGTAAGCTGGATGCCATCTGAACTTACATTATGCTGCATTATACAAACAGCTTTTGCATAATTAACTTTTTGTGTGTACCAAAAAACAGGTTATGGTGTGCATCCACGTTACACCACAGACTATCTCAAATATTATACCAGTTCTGTGCATAAAATGAGAACTCTTTGTTTTTAGTTGTTGAGTTTATCATTCAGTCTTGTTTCTTAATGTTAAAACATATCACTGACTGCTTTTACTGCTATCACTTTGTATGTATTCTCCATACCTTGCATCAGGCAAAGTTCTGGGTTGTGCTGAAATGTAGAGCTCTTGCTTCAGCCATTGTCTCCATTGCATAAACAGGATTCCATCCTCTGATGTTCTTGTTTCATAAGTGAATTTCTTCATCCTTGCCATTCATAGTAAATTAAATTATGATGTTTCTTAGCTTCAAGAATACTGATGCCTGAAGTATATGTTTGACCCTTTTCCTTGCCTCTTGATACACAGTAGTTTAAGAATGTGAGGCACACCAGGACTGAGCTGTAGGTCTCTGAACTTCATCTCTATTTTTATCTTATCACCAGGGGAATGTAGAACCTCCCTTTTCAAGATTTGAAATTTCCATGCCTGTGGCTGTAAAGATGAGTCTTCTACAGTGTGATGCTCCGTATTCTGGTAGACGTACACCAACATTTCGGAGGAACCTGCTGCCACTGTCATCAGAGTGTGACAGATGTCTTGAAGTTCATCGACTGTAATGGTTGAAGCAAAAGGTTCCTTGTAAATTTTGGTTAACATCTGCCAAATGCATGTGATCTCAGCCCAGAAGACAGTACTCTTTCCCTTTACCCTTGATAGCTAGACTCCACCTGAAGGCACTGGTGAAGAAATGTGCTTACCCATTTTCTACAAAGAAGCAGACAAGTTCACATTTATTTTTAGTATCAGTGTATAGCTGGGAGGATTCTGTAAAGTGCTGGTTAAATGGAACTGGTATTGATATATGTGCCAGTCAAAATAACATTATCTGAGAGTCAGTGGTAAAATCAGTTCACATGGTGTATAATTTCGTATCTTAAGAACATACACCAGCAATAATATTATCCAGGGAGCGATTATCATTTGTTTCCATTGCCAAACCTTGGCAGCCACAATGTAAAGATGATAACAAAGTGCATACAATAGGACTTGGCAGTTGATAATAGACAATACAAATTTCTGTGAACAGGGAATATAGAAGCTTGTTACAATATGTTAAATATCCCAGATGTGGCAAGAACTACGTGAAAAAGTAGTGGGATGACGGTACAATGAGCTGTTATTATTAGTGAAACTTGGTAATTAACCCTTATTCTACTAACACGGAAAAGATGGTGAGCTCCTAAAAATGCCAGTAAATGACAGATGGGGTTTAATTCGGCATTTAAAGGTTTAAACCACCAAATACACTTTACTGGAGTATGTACCCTAAGTGTCTACAGTTTGCCTCCTGCATGTTACAGACCCTCATGGGCCATTATCAAGGAGCATCAGTTATGTGAACTTACAAAAATACGATATTTCATAACACAAAAGCAGTTTAGTGTTAGTAAGTATAAAATGTTGTAAAAACACTGTTCTTATCATAGCTGAACATTATTTTGTCACTACCTCTCACGATTTCAGTTATGTCACTTATGAAACTCTCTTTGGTTAGGAAGTTGAAGCTGCCTTAAATGAAACTGTGTTGGAGAGTGGAAGTACCCTGAAGCAAGGAACTCGTCTCTGTAACAGCTCTGACTGTGTAGGCCTCCATGAACTTACAGTGGCAGTGCAAGAGGCTAATCAGCATTGCAAAGAGCTGGGCATCAATTTTGTAAGTGGGCATTTATGAGCAGATCATCAGATTTTTGTGCATTAAAAACTAACAAGAAGTCCATAATTTTACAGTTAACTGGTAATATGTGAACATGATACACATACTGAGTTCCTGATTATGTATCTGTAATTTCTTCTCTTCACTCTTCTTTCTGGCTGTTATTTGCTGCAGTATATTTTTGGCACTTGTCTGTCAGGATAAGTTTATGTGCTCTTGATGCCGACAGTGTGACAGGACAGTATTTCAGTATGACTGCAGAAGTTTACAGTCTCTTCCCTTTAAGCTGTAAGCCCTCCCACTGTAAACATTTCTTCATGGGAATAACAGGCATGCATACTGGATTTTTTGCATAATATTGCACCATTTCTTTTACCCACTCACTATGCATGTATCCCACATGGACACCATTCCAGCTTGTACCTGTACTTCCAAGATTTCACTTAAGGGCACACCAAATGTTTCTTACATCCACAGTGGCTGGGTATACTGTATTTACCTGAATAAAAGGTGACTCCATCTTCACAAACTTCAGTTTTCAGGATAATACCTAAATTCAAATTGGCCAGGTTTTATGTCAGTGTTTGCGTGCTTGATATTTTGAAATTAAATACATCTGTCCCCTGGTGTTACATTGTAAGTGGTTCCGAGACTGGCAATGTTTGTTGAAATGACATTAATTCAAGACAGATTGTCCCATAAATACAATGTTAAATTGAGGGTGATTTCATATGATGTTTTGACCAAGAAAAAATATGAGATCTGCGCCTTTATAGGATATTGTGCAGCAAAAAGTAGTAATTCCTTACCATCGTGTCGGGACAACCTATCGGTCCCATCTTCAAGGGTCAAGAAACCCAAGATCTCTTTACTCCTGATGATGGGACCAAAAGGTTGTCAGGAAACGTTGGTAAGAAATTACCACTCAACACTGCTTAATATCCCGGAAGAGTGCTGATCTCACGTTCATTGCGACAGAAGCCTCAAATCATGCAAGAAAAAAATATATATTTATACTCAGAAAAATTTACAAAAAGTGAAGTCTGACAATTTAACACACTGCCAACCAGATGGCCCTTTAATTAAATACCCTCATTTCCCATACATTTTACACACTTAAATGTTCACTGCCTGATTATATTCTTACTTAAAATTTGACTGTTTACGGATACTCCTGAACTCAGTATTGAAGAAGCTGCATATAGAGTGTGGCAGGTCCTAATGGAGAACTATTTCTCAAACCAAGACCCTTCGTGAAGCAGAACACAGGATTTACAAATGTACCTAGTTTCACTTCTCTTCTTATGTGCAGCATGTACTTTACATTGTCTTGCAGGATACCTTTTCTTTTCCTCCCTACCAGCAACAATTTTGTCCAGTTTGTGTTTGGTGAAATCCCTGGACAGTCTCCTGGATGTCCAGTTTAGGTCCCCTTGGTGTTTGCTTCTCTGTCCATTGTAGTTCATCAAAACTGGAATAACTTGGATTGTGGACTTCTGATAACCATGACCTTGCTACCTTGTTTAGGAAGTTCTTGTATTTTTGTGTGCATGTGTTTATTGTTTTGTACATAAAGATTCATTGAAGATTTTAGCAGATACATTCGACCATTTGACAGGCCTTCTCAAAACTGAGTAATAACTGGGGTACTGGTCTGCCCTTTATGAATTTATTGTACTGGAAAACAGCATTAGATTTCTTTATTTCCAGGTTTGTTTTTCTCTCTTTCCTTCTGTGGTCACTATTGTCGTGTAATTGATTGTGCTTCTCATTCACACAAGTCTTTTGCCCCACCATGTTTGGACTATTACATCATCTTTCCTCCAGAATGCTGACTTTCCATTCTAGGTCAGGTGGAATGCCCCTTGTTTGCCCCTCATAGTGCCACAAGCTCTCCCTTTCTGTTGAGTAATGTTTCAGCTAATCACACACTATTGTAAAAACTGTCTTGATAGAGGTGATGATTCTGGCATAAGTTTCTGTCTAGAAGTGATAATACTGTGTCCTCCAACTTCTTTCCCTCAGCAACATATATTTCTGTGTTACAGATATAGCCCGGTACTGCCTTACACATCATTTTCACCACCACCTCCCTCTTCACAGAGTATATTTGGCTTTGTATGTGTTTATATGTTTTAAGATGAATTTAAATAAAATTTATGTTATGGGTAAATATGGTGTTTAGAAATGTACCATAAATACTGCTGGATCCATGTTTATTCTCAAATGCCAATGTACCTTGCTGGACTGACTCACCATCATGAGTCAAAATCATGAATGGATTTACATAATGAAAATTATGAGTATAAAATAAAGCAGCTTCAGTCCCTTTTTCCTATTGGTCAAAATTAGATTGTGGAATTAGTGAGATGGCTGGTAGTGTGTCGTTATACATGTCCATCCAAACAGCAACCTTCATGTATGCCTTTTTTGTGCTTCATAGCAATTATTTGTACTATGCTGTACTTATTTTCACAATACTTCTTCATAAAGATCTGAAATGCATGTCCTTATTTTCAATTTATTTCAAGATATGTTTGCAGGAACCACAAAGAATGCATTGATTTTGGAAGCAGGGAGCACTTGCTGTGTCAACTGTGTTTGTTTCAGTGTAGTCTCTCATTTTCTTGCTGCTACAGAGGCACTTGTATTTAGAATGATTGACATTTTCTTCCTGTGTTGGAAATCATTTGCCATACAGCTGAAAAATTATAACTTCATTGTTTGTACCCAATTCTCTACCACTTCTAGTCCGTTGTTGTAAAAAAATTACACCTGTGTGACTTAATTTTTTGGAATAAATATGCATACTCAGATTTTCACATTATGACATTATATGGGTAAGTCAGGAATTCTGTAACACGTAAAAATGAAAAATGGAAGTAATGTGTTCATTAGGGTTGTGCGCATGAATTACCATCAATGGATAAGTAGAGAGGTTATACATACACTTTCTTCGTACCCTCATGTTATGTTCCTCAGTTGAAGGTTTTCCTCACTTAACATTAAATTGCAATGATTCCAGCACACTACTGTCAGTGATAAATTTCCTGCATTTAGGATTTTCCTCTGCGTAGTGTTCAGATCCATTCTCCAAAGCAAGCTGCAATTTGGGCTTTGTTGTACTCAAATACCCCTTTCTCTTTTTCAGGAATTTTGTCATCAGCACATTATTGGAGCATCAGGTCTGGAACCAGCAGTAAGAGTTCGTGACATTCATAAACATGTGGCTGCGACCTGGAAACCTGCACAGTTCATGGAATGGCTGTGTCAATTGCGTGATTATGAATCAGTTAGTTATTTCATATCTGTTAATTATGTACCTTATTTTCATAAAGTATAGCAAAATTTATAAGGCTCCTTTTTATTGTTTTGAAAGTGAGAGAAAGCTTCTAGAGAAATAAGTGACATGTGTCTATTAAATAACAGCAGGCAAAAAAACAAGAGAATTTAAAAATGTTGGCAAACCACACTTTGCTTGAAAAAATTAAGTGCGTTTGAATGTACTAAAAATAATATAAAGATATAAAGGTGTGGTCTGTGTAACAGTACTGAAACAAAATCCACAACAATATGTGTGCACGAGCTATAAAGCACAGCATGTTGAGGCACATGTGCTAAAGGAATATGGCCAAACGACTCTGAAAACATTAAGCTATCATTTTTGCCTGTTGGAAATTTGGTATATCACCCTAACAGTCTTTCTCCAACAAGAAGGCATGCTCCCTCCCCGACCAATGAACCAGTACTGATAGACAGTAAATACAGTGAATGAAATTATGTGATTACTGAACCCTTCAACATGACAATGCAAAGAGTCCAATACGTAAGATCCCCACTTCAGGACAGTAGTGGAGGACCATTACATCAACTGCATTGAAATATTTGTATGCATGTAATTTCATTGCAGCTTCAGAATTTATAATTAATTAAAAAAAAAACTAATTCTGGAGCAGTTAACTGAAAGGAAATTCAAGATTTCTACCAGTAATATATTTTGACATTCTGTCCACCATAAAATGAAAACTGGATGATATTCTGAGGTGAGGGTGTTGCACCCATGTTTATGTAAATATTTATGCCTACTCTACCTTTATTTTTTTATGGTGAGTGCTTTTCAGAACATTTTCTTATGGTTACATCACAATGATATATGTTAGTCACACAAGCTGTACTGCATGGGATACTGAACTGCCCCTATAAGTACTACTTTTTGACTGCATCAGTCTGTTACTTCAGACAGGCACTGACTGCAGGTTGTGGTGTTCTGTTGTATAATAACCCTTCATTGTGGACCTTGGTGCACTGCATGGTCGGTACTATAAAAATCGAACCCATTTGTACTCAGCAGCAGTTGGAATTTTAACCCCATCATTGAAGGGTTAGAAATTTTTGTATCATTTCCCTGATTTAAGAAATAATTATGCTAACAAGATCATCTTCCTGTGTCCTCATTTGCACTTCTAAATATTTGATCAATTTTAACAAGATATGTGGACACCATGCCACTAGATGTCATTCTAGCAATGTGTGTTTTCTTTTTAAATTTTGTAGTCTGTATTAATGTGGTGGACATACAGATTTTTGCAAGTCTTGAAATGGTGTATGGTAATAGATCTTAGGGACATGTATGCAAGTTAAATTTTTATGGAATGTCAAACAGAATGACATATGCAAGATATCTGTACATATTTAGCTGCCAATTTGATGTCAATAACTAGTGCACTAGTAGATACAGGCATACGACATTTGGTATAGATGTACATTATACATGTAGTATACATTATGCAAGAGGAGGCTGGAGACAACTGCATGACGAGCTTCATAATTTGTTCTGTTAACCAAATAACACTAAGGTAAATGTAAAGTCGTCACTGTACACACCATGAAGGCATACAGGGGGTGCAGAAGTATATCACCACTCACCCTTAACCTCAGCACTACAAAGGTGAAAGTGAGTGGTCAATGTCATGCCCCAGTCATTGTACTCCTGGGAAAGATCCTCTGATACCCATTGAATAGGAGGGTTAGTGGGCCCCAGAGCCAGTCTGCACATTTTGGAGATGACACAAATTTCTTGCCCTTGCTGGGATTTGAACCCCAGATCATCCAGCCCGTACCCTAGTCGCTATACTGGGACCACACTATCCTGGCTGCCATCAGGAGGTGATGGACATGAGGAGGATGAGGTGGAAAGGACATGTGGCATGTATGGGGGAGAAATGGATACAGGTCTTGGTGGGAAATCCTAAGGAAAGAGACCATTCGGAAGACCTAGGTGTAGATGGGAATATATTAAAATGGATCTTGAAAGAAATGTGATAGGAAGGCTGGATTTATCAGCTCACGATATGACCAAGCGGTGGGCTCTTGAGAACATGGTAATGAAGCTTCAGGTTCCATAAAATTTGAATTTCTTGGCTAGCTGCGGCACTGTTAGCTTCTTACGATGGACTGTGCTCCACAGTGATGAGATTGCAATATATGCAGAAAAAATTAACCAGGAAATGGGAAGTTTTTTTAAGACAGTTTTTAAAAATTCGTGTTATATTAATTGCACATTACAACTACTTGGGCAAGTATCTTGTGCAATCCATGGACACTTTTTGAAGTAACAAGACTGATGTTCTACTGGAAGTAAAACATCCACCATATATCACAACCTGAGGTGCCTGGTCCCACACCAGTGTTTTAATAAGGCAAAATCCAGTTCAGTACTATCATATCGTGCTCCAAAAAAACGTGTAGCTGTAATAAAATACTCTGCTTCAGACAAATTGTACTTCAGTGTGCTATTTGAATGGTACTCTCATTTGCAGACTGACAACTTGAATGAATTACTGGACATTGACCTATCATGGCAAGATGACTATTGGAATGGAAACAGGGAATGTGCTGCAGCACACAACAGCAGCCAAGTGTCTGTCAGCTTACACCAAAGTAAACAAGAGCTCGAAGACAGCATACAACATATGTCCATGGAATTACCATCACGCAATGACTGTGCTTTGGAGAGTTCACAGAATAGTTTCTCTTTGTTGGACAAAACCGACACAGCAGGTCTGTGTGGGCTCCTCATGTTTTGCAGTGGGTTGTAAAAATTAAAAATTTCACTGGTTTCTGGATTTTGTAAATTTTATGGTATTCCAAACAGAACATTTTTCAAAAACTGGATCTGTAACAGATAGCGAATGTAAATTACTGGGTAATGTGTCAGTCAGCTCAATCTGTTACGGTACTTAAGAACACATCCTTTCAATGGAAAGTATACAACTTATAATAGATATTGTGCAGATACCCATGATGACTTAAAATTAAGACAGAAATGGTGGTGAAAATAAACAAATCAGACCAAAACCCAATCAAGAAACCAATATGGAAGACACTCAATATTAACATGGTACACAATAACTATCACAGTGTGCTTATGTGAGTCAGCAGATATAGGGAATGTTGCCTATATGAGAATGGTTCATCTTATTAGCAAGGGTAGAAAGGGGGTTCTTTATGCTTAGCCCTGTTCTTCCATATGGGCAGCAGGTGGGCATTGTGTACCATGTCAATTTTAAGTTTTTGGACTAGGTTCTCAGTTTGGTTTGATGAATTTATTTTCAGTTTACTCTTCTGCCTTACGTCATCTTGGGATATCCACAATTCTTACTGTAGTTCCTTTATATGTCCAGTTGATAAAATCCATCCTTATGAGTATTCTATGGATTTTGTTGGAGGTTTATTAGATTGTCATTATGTGACCTTAGTTCTTCCATACAGACCCAACTGATTAGGTAGTTCCCTTCTCTCTTCACCTTAGGACAGAAAAGAGATTTAGTTTGTAAAATGTGTTCTATTCAGACTAGGATAAAATCCAGCAATGCACCATATGTGTGGGTAATGCAGTAGTGTCAGAACCCTTTATAATTATTCATAAATTAATTTACAGTGTGATTAGGAATATGGATGAAGTCAGGTTTAATTTGTTTTGCACAATTATATACATTATAGAAGATGAAATAAAACTACTGACAGTATGCAAATTGAAGTGTTACAGCGACATAAAGGGCTAACAAAGCACCAAGAGACATTTTACAGTTTACTAAAAAATGAGTTAAACCTATAGATTGCAGCTTATTTGATCATTCATTTAAATTTCACTTACACTACATCTGAATCATAAGCATGTGTGACATTATGAAATGGTAAGAATGAATGCTTACAGCATGAAAAGTCATATTACATTCCCTTCAGTACTAACACCCATTTTTAATGTGTTACAGTAAGTCCCTGACTTGGGTTGACCTGTATACACACACACACAGAAGTACCCTATGTTATATTTTGAGTGTCCATATATTTGTACTACTGAAGAAAATGTTCGAATACAAATCTAAAAGCCATCATCCACTGAGAAAACCCAAGAAAAGATGGACAGAGCAATGTTAGTAGTCTTGGAACAGGCCAATAACAAACCCTATCCAAGAATACAAGGAGATATTTATATGTCATGTTTCTTTTGGAAATGCTTTCCACACAATTTTCATAATTTCATGCTCCTTTTCTTAGCTACTGAATGTCAAAATTATATTTTGTCTAAGCAGTGTCAGACTGCAAAGTTTTCAACTTACATGGAAACCTTTGGAATGAGATACCCATGTTAAGTCAGTGACTTACTGTATTTATGTACACTTTTTCTTTTGGTGTGCTTCATCTGGGCTAATATTTCAGTGATGCTTTGAACATCTGAATTTGTATTTCCTTACTGGTATTTATAGAACATCAATGTGCCATAGGGTGATTAAAAACATCAATGGCATTTATGGGCCTCCATGTGTATAATTATGTTTAATTTCACTGACTTCCAGATGGTACAAAGTACATTCACCATATAAGCAACTGCCTAGAACAAATGGAAACGTTGGCCAACAGACTTCGCAAATTGTGCAAGAACAGGACAGAGCCACAAGGAGTGAATGAAACTTTGGATTCACTGCACAGAAATATTATCCAGCGGCTAAGGTTTGTTTTAGGCATTAGCCATGACCAGGAGGTATCATTCATGCATCAGTGTGACTCTTCACAAGATTCGCCCGAACTCGCAGGGAACAGTCCCCAAAAGAGGTACTTTGTTAACCCTCCCTCACATGATCTCCCAAGGAAATCAAACCTCCGATCTCCATGTTCTACCCCGTCAGCTAGAACACAGAAAGCAGTCAGATTCTTTCTGACTACAAGCCAGCAGGACCAAAGTTGTGAGTAGTAAAATAACTGCAGTTTGTAAACTGTTACAATTTTGTTATTAAATTATGTGTATAACATGAGTGACACTTGTCAATATTTTATTGGTAATAATAAATTATAAACAGTATTCAATCAAAATAATCCTCAATGTCAATATCTGGGTTTAACAGGTCTTCACCATAGGCACTGAGGTCAAGTTGATTTAAGATCAAATTTTCACACATTTCTTCTAAATCTGTTTCTCCTATGAGAACAGCTCCCTGCATCTTGCCATCTTTCATCACCAACTTGATGTACTCCATGTCTTTTGTGACTCTGAGAAGAACTTCATATTGCCCATCTAGCGTTTGACCATTGTGTAAACCCAACAATACAACTTTGTAACCAAAAAAACGTGTCACATGTGAAAACAGCTCAAAACAGAAATCTTGGAGGACTTCTTCACCCGTTAATGAAGCTGCCATACTCTTTGCTGCATACATCCCCATCTGTCGAGCCTGAGTCCACAATCTCATCTGAAACCAATGTGGAGCCCGTTGCCAAGATGCAGTACATACGTCTCCTGCTGCAAAAATATCTGGTATGGATGTCTCCATTTTCCAATTCACTTTTATTCCTCCATCATCCGCAAGAATTAGTTTGTCATCTGTGGCAATCACAGAGCTGTTTGGTGTCACACCAGTTGCTGATACAATGAAGTCACAGCCGTATATTTTGCCGTTGGTAAGATGTACATATATGGGCCATGATTCATCACTTGACTCTGTGCAATCTGCTCTAAGACTGACATCCTGTACTTCAGTTTCATATTCCACTGTGACCATCCGGCCAGGATGAATGCCATGAATGTTGAAAGTGGCATGCCAGTCTGGACCCAGGGCTGCTCCTCCAAGCCTATCTTTTGTATCAGAATGTCCATGAACAGTGTACTTCAGTCGCTTTACAGGAGAAGACATTTGACTTGTCACTTTGTCCTCTGTCCTTAGCAACCGTGTCTGAAAGAATTCTGCAGCCCCTGGATCTACAAATGTGGCTGAAACATGCTTATCCTTAATAGCCCATATTATCTGCACTCCTTGAACCTCGTGCACAAGCTCTGTGGCTATGCCCCCATTACCTACAACAACAATCCTACGAGCACCCTTAATTCTGGTCTCAAACTCCTTCACAGACTCAGTGTCACGTATTCCAAGAACAAATGGGCTGTCTTCCAGTATTAACTTCGGGCTTCCACCCATACAAATACAAATCTTTTCATACTTGATACACTTTCCACCTACCGTACAAACTGTATGCATTTTGGTGTTTATGGAAGTCACTGAATCTTGTATTATGGATACAGTAGGTAGGGAATCAGCAAATTGTTCAGTTTTGAGTTCTTTAACATCAAATTCACACAATGTTTTGGTTAAGTGAGTAATATTGCTAACAGCCTTAATCATAGGTGAGGCTGTAATTAGGAGAGTTTGCTTATCAGGGCACAAAAATGCTAATCCTTCTGCACAGGAGACCCCAGCTATACCACCTCCCACAATAACAAATGAATAGCTCTCCATTATAGATCCTTTTATTGCAAGTTCACTGCACCAGATAGTTAGGGTTTGTAATATAATGAATAGTCATATTCACGAAATGGAACATCAAAAGTTATGAAGCCATAGTCCTTTGCTTTTTCAATTGCCACCAGCAGCTCCATGTGACGTTTCTGGCACAATCCAGTTTTCCTGTAAAATAAATTTGGTGCATCATTTTGTGGCAATACAGTATCTGCCATATTGTTACTAAGTACCTGCAACAGTTTTACTCACGAATAGCTTAGTACTTCTCCAGTATGTGCTGAAATGAACTGATTCAGTAAGTCCACATTTTCATGATGCAATACCAAATATTCATCTCTGCAGATTGGACATGGGTTGCCTGCTGAAATTCTACCACCTCTCTAAACACAGATCAAAATTATCACACAGTTTAATGAGCAAGTTACTGTGTAATGGAAGCAGAGGCTGTTGATGGAGGAACTACATCAGCCATGTGATTATATCACCAATGTAATCAATCCACAACATGACTGATGGTGTGACTGATGTCACCTCTGCTAGCCTCCAAGTTAAACTGAAAATTATCATGTAAATGTGAAAAGTGGTGTCAATTTTCAAGTCATAATACAGGGAAATCACGCAAAAAGGTATCATGTAAAATGAGACCTACCTGTAATTGTTTGTATACACACATCTATTTTTCCTTGAGCCAAATGGATCCCATCCCTGTATGGCATGTACTGTATGGTGTGTGGTGTTAAAATATTAATGTATTATTTTAGGTAGTCAGTAGAAAGAAAGTAATATGGAACTACAGATGAGTGCATAACAGTATATTTATGTAATTGTTCTATAATTACATACATTGATGGCTAGTGGGAGCAATGCTTTTCATAATGATTACTTTGCAATTATAATAGGAATTTTTGTTTCACGGCTTCATGGATGTAACGTGATGGTTTTTTATAGTTGGGCATTGCATTGGGGTTTGACCACACTTTGTACAACAAACTGAAGACACCAACTTTTAATATTTTAAGTTGTATGTCTGACTGAAACCCTCTTCCCAAGCATGAAGTGGTGGTAAGAAAAAGAAGCCTTGAAAATAGGTAAATACTGAGGTTTTTAACAAAAGTAAATACTGCAACATCACGAATATGATGGATGTTCTAGCTGTTATCAGTGTGCAGCATGCCTATATGATGTCATTTGTGCAGTCAACAAACACGGCCCTGATGTCTTTGTTGTTAGGTCTGAATTCCATAACTCTTGCAGTTAATTTTTGCAATCAAATCATTCATAAGAAGGAAAACTGCACACAGAGGTTCTCTCATAATCACCCAAAAGAATGATTTCGCACAAAATCCTCAGCGTGAAAGTTTGTCAAAAAGTGGGCATACCACATGTTTAATTTATTACACAGAAAATACTAGAAAGATATGTTACATCTGGAACTTCCAAGACATTTTGGGATGGTTGGAAATCTATCTTTGCAAGGTGTGAAAATGAAAAGAAACTAGTGTTTTACAAGAATCTGCATTCACACTCACAAGACATAAAGTTGCTTTCCTGTAAAAGAATTTTCCAATATTCACAATATACAAATATGAAACAAAGAAACCTTATGCTATTAAACACTGTACATTAGGATTGTGATCTGCAAGTTCATGCCCAATCAACAACCCAAAACTTTTTTCTGTAAACTGTGAATGCTGATTGCTTATACACTGAGTCCCTTCTTCAACCAAGATGATATGTCCAGTAAAATGATGCCGTAACACACCCTGTCGACAAGTCCTTGGCTTACATATAAAAGGTGCACAAGACCGGAATATCAGCAGAGGACTCTTGAAGAGTGAAGTGTATAAGAATAACTCTTGAAACAATGACATCCTTCATAACAAAATAACATACACAATGCTTCAGTTCCTGTAGATAAACTTCAGAAAGTGTTGCCGAACTTATGTACTCCAAAGCATGTTTGAAGGTGTGCAGAGGTAATTTCCAGCAATTCATATAAAATATGCTTTGTCACTTTTTAGAGGACTGATTCACCATGTTCTGTGTAAGCACAAATTGGTAGGACGGTAAATGCCTCTTTTGTGAAAACCCCCTGCACAAACTGTTGTTATGGTCACGTGAAAAGTCACCACCACCCTATTGCAAGCAGCATGTCTGTTGAACTGAGGACTCTCTTTAACTCTTATTGTGTTTTAAAGTAACAAATCTACAATAAGTTTACTCACAATACATGTTCTTCTTGTCTTTCTGGGAGGAAAAGCACCTTTGTGATTTCTTCTATACTGACTCCACACTGGATTGTTCCCGTACGTTTCTTTGTACGCTGCAAGAACAGAGTATACATACATCAGGGGGGCACACATTTTTTAGAAATCTTGGAGTAACCTCCAAATTCCTTACACCAGAAGACCAGCATGGAGCAGGGCCCATACTAAGGACTACTAAGTCTAGAATGAATTCTGAACCTCACTGTTATCCTGTGCTTTCTGCCTGGTACATTTGAACTTATACGCACTTTTGTATGTAAGGGAAAAAGTGCAACAATTACGCAGAAAATATCAGGTACCACCATACATCCAGAATTCATGAATCCCTAACATACTTGTACACACACAAATCATATGTAATAAAATATTTCAGTAATGAGTGACAAGGTGTACTTTTGTGAGGACATTTTGCAACTGGGAACTACCAATGCCCCCACTCCCCCAACTTCACACAACTGGTGTTGATGCATTTACTAGACACACACATTACTTAAGAGCAAGGAAATACCACAGATTTTGCAGTGATGATCATCAATTACCATATATAATAATTATACATAGCACTGAAAAATAGTTAAAAATGTTTTACATGAAGTTTTAGACTTAAGCGATGTCTATTATGCAGTGGGTGCCATCTAGACTTCTACCCTCTCTATTGCGCAGCAAAGAGCCTAAGTCTAATAGCTTCATTTACAGTACAAAAATGAATACCATTATGTCATATCTGAATTGCAAATAATCATTCACAACAAAAGCATGCAGAAGGGCATACTGAAACACCCTTTATTGTGATTTAGGTATAAAGATATTTCCCATCTTACTTCACAGCTGCATTCCCAAGGCTCAGTGTGTAATTAAGTATTGAGTAACTGAAAATTTCTTTTCCTTATAATTTTCACTGCAAGATATGTAAATATATAGAATTAATACAATTAATTTTTGTCATTTACATATTCTGATTTTTATTCACTTTTATTTTGCAATCTTCAGTTAAAAATTAAACTGAAATATTGCATAAGAAATAATAACATTAAATTTGTGTAAGTCAGGGGAAACCTGTCTGCAGCAAAGAAAGTTGTAAGTGATTTAATAAATGAAATTGCAGTGCATAATATATATATATATATATATATATATATATATATGACAAAAGGAAAGGAAACAGCTGCTAGCTGTAAAAAATTTGTACATTTATATACTACCTAGAATTTGAATTGACTGGGAAAGAAAACTGTGTAATGTAACCCCTACATTTGGTTTGGTATTTGTGTAATTTGGTAGTTTAGTTGGGTCAGTATGAATGAAAATTGTGTGTCCAGCAACAAAATGTGACATATATAATGTCTGAGCTGACCGCTTCTTTACCTATTCATTTTATGTATATTACATATGGCATTCTCCAACCATAAATCATCTAATCAGTAATGTGATACTCATTTAAATATGTAATGCATCATCTCTACTGGCTGAAGATATCAGCCAAGAAATAAAGGAATACTTAGCTACCAAATACATATTCTACAATATGATTGCAAAGAACACTACAAACAAGGAGCTGGCCATCAATTCTGTGACTTAAAAGTATAGACACACAACCAGCAGCTTCACTGAAAGGCTCCTTCCCTTCTCAGCAGTTGTGAACAAAATTATGAATTGGGTGTATCATTTTTGTTATATTTAATCATGTAAACAAAATATAATCACAATTCACATTTAATACATCCATAACAGCAATGCTGCTCCCCTTAAGGACATGGAAATTTGATACAAACTTCACGTAATACTTTCCATTCATATTTATCTGTAAGATATGTAACACATACCTTCACTCTTCAAATACTTCTTACTAGTCTCTACAGAAATAATAGTGGTACGATCCACTGAGGGATCATGCTTTTTGTCATCCTTGGCATCCACATGTGATTCTGCTTCACTATATAGTTGGTGACCAACTGCTAAAGAACGTGTGAACAGAACCTGCAAATATATTTTTAAAACAATTTGGATAATGAAGTCCAACAGAGCTATGATAATTCTGTACTATTTCACATGCAAAATTTATGCCTTAGTAAAATGAGTCGGTTGTCTGATGACAGCTTATTTGCTCCTAGGGGCTAACAGAGCAAATTAATGGTATGAGACGACAAAGTCAGTAATGAAACTTCTCTTCAAACATCTATCCAGATTTATGAGAATATGACACTGGCTTTTACTTCTAATGGCTCTTTACAGTGATTTTATGGTGCACTTCTTTTTCTTGCTTCTTTCCTGGCATCACGCCTTGGAAGAATGCATCTATGCATGGGAAAGTTAGAGATGTGAAGTTTTCACACTGGTGCTGATGAAGATTCCAGTCTTCTGGGATATGACACTGTCAGCTGGTGAATAATTATAAATGTTTCATAGGGCCTTGATGTAACCATTTTTAGGGTCTAGGAAATAATGTGAAAGTGCCAGAACTATCATACAATGCCTACATTTCCCAGTTCCAATGGTGTCAGTCTTAAACCATACTGTATGAAATGGTATGATAATTCCTAAGGAATTGGCAGGAAACAGTCATGGCATAATTGAACTACCCTGGTATCAGTGTGGTGCACCTTGGAAAAGCTATGATAAAAAAAACTGAGGCTTAGCTACAGTCTCAGCTCTAACTGGAACAGTACCTCCAGAATACAATGGTAGAATGCAATGGCAGACATATCTCATCAGATACATTCCATTCTGTTTGTACACAATACTAGTATAAAAGCCACAGAAATGTTGACAAAAAAAATTTAACAACTTCCATCTCCAGTCACAATTTTGAAGTGAGCCCTTTTATACAAAATACTAGTATATAGGCCATAGAAATTTCAACAGAAATATGAAACGACTTTCATCTCCAGCTACAATTTCAGACAGCCCTTCACTGGTCCACATTCATGCAATACAGCCCATATAAAGGACCTTGAAACCACATTTTCACTTAATATGTACAGAAGGTTTCTGGAAAATGTGTGTTATAACAATTACCTATACTGCATGTCTATAGTAGGCAGTTCAAAAAAAAAAAAACTTACTGAGGTACTGTAATATGTTCCATATAACATGGATTAATTTATTTGTAAAATGTATGAACCAACAAATGCACTTCAATTTTATTTATAATATGGTCACCAACATGTTTCGGCCAGTAAACCGGCCATCTTCAAGGAGATGATACAGTAATACAATTGTAGTTAAATGTGTCACCATCACTCCATAATATTAAAATTATATATATATAAATTCGGTAAAAACTTTATTTTTTAATAATAATGTAAAACAATATAGGATAAACGTGCCTAATTATAAGGTAGTGGAAGTTTTAATCCAGAGCATATGTGATGTGCTGTCTGTGTGGTGCACTGCTTTTAACCGAAATTATATATATTTTTAATGTTATGGAGTGATGGTGCCACATTTAACTACAATTTTATTATTGTATCATAACCCTGAAAATGGCTGGATTACTGGCCAAACATTCGGGTGAACTTATCAATAAAAAATACATCATAAAACAAGTGAATTTGTTGGTTGTTTACACATTTTACTCTTTACTGAAGCACGTTTACCTGAAGTAAGCCACTAGTAGCTGGACATTTATACAGCGGTATGCGTGTAAACTTAGTACTCCAATAACTCACTGCATATCGCATATAAGAGCACAACGCCATATTGCATCGGACATATTTGGTCATGGATTAGAGCCATTCGACAACGTTCCAAAAGAACTATAACCGTGTCGTTACACAGAGTCAATTGGAAAAATTAAATTTCTGAAAGCATCTGCTCAGAACTGAAGTATGTAAATTAATAAAGTTCATTTATAGCACAATTGATTGATGGAAATATAAGCAGTTTCGCAAAAATATAGAATCAAAAGTGTGCTTTTTCAATCAATCTGCCAATAATTCAGTTATTCGTTGGTTGCCCCCGCCTGTTGTTGCCGGACGTTGGAAGAGAAGTGCGGGGTGCGGGGGGCTTGTACTTGGTGACGTTCAATTTCCAGAAGAAGCTAGTATCACAGTTGATGAGGTTTAGGTGAGTGTGTGAATTTGGTATTTTGGTTCGAATATTTCGTTTTTGCATTGTTGAAGTTGTATTTTTGTCGATTGACGTAATTTTTACAGGTACATGTTGTTTATTTTCAGATGCCGAATGAGAAGTACGGTTGATGAGAATTTGCACCCCAAGCAGTTCAACCAGATCGCTTGTTCATTCCGTATACATAGTGCCCAATAAATTACCCATTTCATCACTTGTATTTCATTTCATGGGAAAATGCCTAACTTGGAGTAAGTGACAAATGGGTCGGTTCTATATTGAAGCATCCAATGTATTTAATTACGCTATATGTCACGGTATCGCAGTTTAGTAACGTGGTGGCTGCGGTCGGTCTGGAAGCTTAGATGTGGGTAGGGAAATCTGACTCAGACTTTTTTGGGACAGTGACGTTACATGTTTTGTATAATAAGTTGTTTGAGTTACGTGAATGAAAATAATTGTCATGTTTGGTTCGGAAAGTCGGATGTAGGTAACCTGGTTTGTGGTAGTGGTGTGACGTAGTTGGGTGGGGTCTTGCGCACAATGTTTGCGCATAGTTTTGCCAGGTCGTTAGCGAGGGATGGCCATTGTTCGCGTTGTATGCTTGGGGTATTATGGAACTAAAAGCTTTGAAATACTGTTTGTTAGTATAGCCATATTCATACCTATTTGCATTTTTTAATGATAGAAGAGATTTCGTAACTAGCCCTTATTGTACACACTAATGGCAAAATAGCTGCACAAGAGAAACACTTTTTCCATACGTAGGGTGCATGTTGTAGGTAGTACAGTTTAATTGCGATATATTGAAGTCCTTTATTCCATGATGTTATTGTGCATATGAATAGTGACTTATTTAATGATATTGTGGAGATAGTGATGGTGTTACCGTCATTAAGTTTTTGTGTAATTGCTGTGAGCTTATGCCGTCGCCAATTCCATTTCGGGATAGAAGGTAATACGTAACTTGTGTGGTTTCAGATTCTGAACAGTTACAAAAAAGAATGTCATGAAGACTTGTGGTGTAATGTGAATTTGGCGTGATAATATTCGGAGCAATGGTAAGTTTATTGTGCATCCATTCTAAAAGTCCAAAATGGCCTCCAAGGTGAAATGAAGGGTATGACGTGTTTCAGCGACGCGTGGTTGGTTGCAAGGTAACTGCATTAATGGTGCGTGGTAGGCGGTTGTATGTGGGACTATACGTTCGCATACTTTGTGCAAATCTTCTTATGTTGTAAATAAAGTATCATTGTTTCCTGTCCTGCAGCGTATGAAAATGGGTAGTCTGGAATGTGAAGAATTATATTGCACGTCCGAGAAAGACAGGCTTGCTTTTGCACGTAATATATTAAGTCGTTTTAATGAGAAGGTTTCCTTCACTTAACACGTGTAATTTGGTCACGGAAGAAGCAGGGGTGGTCCGATCGGTGTAGTGGGTGGGCCGGGGCAACCCCCTTGATTACCGACAGGGTCGAGATGCTTTCTCTTAGGTACACATATCAGCTAAGACCCACCTACTTACCTGTTGAGTATGTGTAGTACTGGTGTGAGAGGCTGACCAAAGTCAGTGGAACCATGCCACCACTGTATGTGAATTCATGAAGGCGCAGACGGAGTAGACGTATAGCACACTTTCTTTAGCGTTGGCGCTAGATGGGGATGGTTGTGTAACACTATGTCCTGGCCGATTTACCCCAGCTGGGAATGACCTGTTACCTCTTGTGCAGGAGGCTTTGTGGGTCCCAAATGCAAGTTTGGACAGGTGTGGAAACATCTAGCATCCACTGGGATTCAATTCCTAGGCTGTTCAGTGAGTAGCTGGTACAGGCTACACTATCCTAGCCAAACCTGCCATGCTGTTTTAAATTAAAAGCAGTGAGAACTTTACCAGTAAGGAAATTGGACACTTACCATGTCCTGATGCTCAATTCTGGTATTCTGGAAGGGGGACAGTAACAAGCCTTGCAGAACTTGTCAGTCTTACTGTCTTTTTCCCTTTGCTACTAATTGCTGCACACTCTGTAAACACATTCTTGGTTGGGTGGATGACTGGTTTCCAAGGGGGTAAATAGTTTCATACACTTTGGTTATTGTATGGAGAACCGCACGTTATTTCCTGTGGAGATGTCAACAAGTAGGCAGCAGCAGAAGTAGAGTGCAGTTGTCACTATTCTGTTATGAAAGTGTGTCATAGAGAGAGGACTTCACATTCCATGCAGACTCTTGGACCCAAGTTTTAGGTCAGTGCATTGTACTGTGCACATAAGAAGAGAATTTATTATAATGAAATTGGCAAGGTGACATTGGTATTTGTTGCAGTATGATTGAAAGTGCTGAATTGTAGATGCGGTGAGACTGATTGTTAATATTGTATTGATATTCTGTTAATATCGTATTGATATTCGTATGCACTTTTTATGAATGTGAAACAGACATTGTGCTGTACCTTACATTATACTTTGGATGCCATTTTTAATAGTTGTGTTTTTAATTTTAATTGATATGTAGCAGAATTTCTTCTGGGGTTGTATTGATTCACTCTAACTGGGCTATAGTAGTATGCTTGCACACTTAACTGAGACTAGTGGTGAATCTATGTTGAATTCATATGTTAACTGGTTAGTGAATTCAGATAATGATTCTACCAGACTACGTGACATTACTTCCCAGAAGATATGGTCTTCATGCATATAATAATGGGGTACAAAAATCTTGGCACATAAATTTTGTGCAGTAGTGCATATTATTTTCAGCATAATGGCTGCAGTTTTTTCCTTTGCATAGAGAAATGTGGATCAGTTTGCCTGCACTGAGCTGACAGTGCGCTATAACAGTCAGGGCCATGAGTCACTCCAGAATTTTAGGTCGTTGCTACAGAACTTGTCATCTTTCTGATGCCGTGAATTTGAAGGTGGCTTCTAGGCTTTTAGAGTAGAGAATACAAGAAAGGCAGACACTGCAGTGATTAGTATGGACCACCCTTTACAGTCATTCATTAAACAGCCTCATACTCTGAGCAAAGTGCACCATTTTGCTGACATGTCCTTAGGGTCACCTGATTTCATAAAAAGTTTAACCTTTTGGTGCCGGAATTATTTTTTTAATTTTAGCACACCCTCTGTATAAAATGTGATTAATACAGGAACCAAATATTTTAGATTTATGAAACAAACTGCATTTTGAAGAGGAAAAAATGGAGAGTATATACCACGTTTAAAATATTCAGTACCTATATTTGTTGAATAAATATATAAAATGCAACGTTTAGAGGTTAGCGGTGCGGTACAACCACTAGTCGTCGTCAGGCGTCAAAGGGTTAATCAGGTGCCTGAATCTTAATGTGGCTGGAGCGTCCTAGTCACAAAGAATGTGAGGCCATTTCACGTGCTTTTTGCATCTGTCACACTCAAGACTGTTTGCCAGCTCCAGTTTAGATACCCTTTTAAATGGCAGTGTCCGCTTGACAACCCTGTCATTATGCGAAGCTTGTTTCTGCAAATGTTGAATAATTCTCCAGCTTTTCTAGCAGAGGGTCTTTGAGGACGAAACTGTCAGTTTTGCGTAAGGACTCCGTGCATACCACACAGTAAATGCTGTCCATCTCAGTTACACAAAACCGGCCTGTTAATTTGTATAGGGCAAAGTCGCTGTTTGTTCAGAGATCTTTGCAAACACAAACATAGTGTGAGCACCGTGCAGAATTTTGAAATGTTAAAACCTGGTGGTATGTAATTAAGGGTAAGAAAGCCCATAGCCTGTGTTTATCTTCGAATAGACTGCCAATAACCCTCCTGTTTTCTACTGGTGCAGTCCCTGATCACCCCCTCTGGCAACCCTTGCATATAAGCCTAGGATTGGCTTAGGTTATACTATGTACGAGTGGATGTGAGGTGCCTTGTCTGGCTGATGAACCATCTATTTAATTTCCGTCAGTTCCCATATGTCCGGGCACCCTTACCAGCTCAATCCTGTTATGTTAGGTGTTTGGAAAGTTTCTTGACCCATGATATACGTTTATGTTATTAATGTTCTACTAGTAAATGGTGTTGCCTTATTTTCATTGTTATAAAGGTGGCATGGAGAGGCCACCATTTTGGTCTTTAAGGTTATGGTGGAATTGTCAATGGAACATTTATGTGAATTCCCATTAGGATTCATCAAGACAACAACCTAATCCAAACCCAGAGCTTCATGGTTCTGGCATATTCATATTCCCAACAAGGAATTTCTCAAATTATGTGTTAAGGTTTGAAGTTTTGTTCAATGTTCAGGAGTACATACATTGATGATGTGCATTGACATAAAGAAGAAGATCGTGATATGGAGCTGTCTTGCAGAGTTTATCTGTGCTCATTTTTGTGAGCATTCATTGTGTTTATGTTGAACCAGCATTATGTGTGTTGTTGAGAATTATGTTAGAAGAAAGCCTTACAGGCATCTTCATAAATTTTGTTCCCAGTCTCTGTATTTACCTCCACCCTGCAAACTATACTATATATTTTATTTTGGCATGTTAATAAAGTGTGTTGCTGATATGAAGAGATGTGAACTCCAGGAACTGCGCAGTACAATGAAATGAGATTCACCAAAGTTGTCAAAGTTCTTTACTGAAGGGGCCAGGATGTCATTGTGTTTAGACTTTGATGTTCTTCGTATTTAGTGTCTACAAGCTTACAGTGATAATAAAACACCATCTTAACTCAGTTGTATAGTGTACAGAGATCACTTTCTGTAAATTAACTGGGTGTCCAGTGCTCATTCGTAGATGCGTGAACTCAGAGTTCGATGATAAAATAGAATTATAAATGTACTCAGTCTAACACAACAATATATTATATTAATGGCTACTAGTTTTAGCCTTAATGGCCCTCATCAGGCCATTTCACAAAAACTTAAAAAGTCTGGTACATATAGTGCAAAATTGTCAGTTTATATGATCCCATATAAATTGATGATTTTGCACCGTATGTACCAGACTTTTTAAGTTTTTGTGAAATGGCTTGATGATGGCCATTAGGCTGAAACTAGTAACCATTAATATAATATATTGTTGTGTTAGACTGAGTACATTTATAATTTTATTTTATCTTTGTACTGCAAACGCAACGAGATCACAGTGTTTGGTCCATATAAGACCGCTGTAACCTGCTAGATTGGTTTTGACACACTTTTTGCAACTGGCTTCTTACAAAAGCATTCATGTTGATGTAGGGAGTCAGGATAGCTCAGTTGCTGGAGTGTGGGGGAGGAATTTTAGTTTGAGAAAATTTTCTCTGCTAAGCAACTCTGCCAGCTCTGGGGCTCAACAACCCTTGCTCCATTGTTATGGGGGAGGGGGCTCCTTTCTTTGTATCTGAAGTTGGTTTGGCAAGAAGCTTGTTGCTTGCCTCATTTTCCGGAAAAGCGTAAATATACCTTTGTGGTGTGTTTGAAGTACAGAGATACATTTCTTTACCTTCATGGAAGTGTACTTGACTCTCACCTCCTTTTAATGACTGATTTTATAGTGCTTTCACTTCATGAATTGTCATAAAACATACCATTGCCTATTTTGAATGCGCATGTTATTCAGCAGGTCCCATTACATGACCAGAAATTGGCATTGTGCTATAAATGCTACAAGAATCATAGCCCCATATTATTTCATGACATCTCTTACAGAACAATATGTGAATGAAATTTTTGGAGATGTTTTAAGAATTAACCAAATATGAAAGGATAATGCGTATTTCCAGTAAGGCACATGTATATGCTACAGAAAATTCTCGGGGCACTAGAGCTGTTGTGACTGAATAATTTTTAGAGGACTGTGGCAGTCGTGTCTGTGGGGAAACTTGAAATGGAAAGTTTTCAGAATCAGCCTACACACTTGGGGATCTTGCAGGTGGAATTGATAATGTTCATGGAGTTTGGTATGTTGATGTGAAATTTGCATGTAAGGCAGTGTTGTAGGAAACCGTTACGTGATACAGATAAACGGTTTTGCTTATGACAGGTTTTCAAGCATGGTCGTAACCTGTGATTTGATTGTGCATTTGAAGTCCATTGTCTTACTAGAAGTCAGCATCAGCTAGCATCTTGTTCTTGTTAACAGAGTACAAACAAAGGAATGAATCAGCCATGCAATGTGTGTCAGAGTATTTGAATCATATGTATTGTCCAAGAAATTCGACATTGTTTAATTTAGAATGTTCAGAAGCTGCACTCATTTTTGGCAGTGTCATCACATACACTCAGTACTGTTTGTCTGCTGCATGGTGACATCTGGGATTTATTGTTAGTGCTCTTCATTCTGGAAGGGCCGTAATGTTTTCAATTGAGGGAATAATGTTGGTGATTATTAGGTTAAGATTGATTGATCAGTGAATAGATCTTTTGTGAAACTTTTACCACAACTTTTGTCAGGTTTTCAAGGCACAAAATAGGCCCTGAGTAGATAACCAGAGATGCTTATGAATTGGGGGAGGTGACTTAATTTAGTAGTAGAGAACACAGATGATGAATTGATTGCATCTCATTCAGAGGAATTGTTATTGAGCAGAAATCTGATTGAACTTTGGCAGTAGAATGCACCATTGCAGGATGTCAAGACATGAAGTTTCTCCACCACCAGTTAAGGTCTTGGGAATGAAAAGCCATGGATTAATTTTGAAGGAAGCAGATGAACCTTTTAGAATGATTGAAGAAAAGACCATAATGCAGAGGTTTTAAGCAGGAGATGGGTTTCTGCCAAGTAAATTATGAATAAATAAGAAAACAGTATAATCCAAAGCTTTATTGTGACATGATAAAACTCATTCTACCAGACATATCAGGACATCAAGGTGAATAAACCAACGTATGGAGAACCATGTTTGTCCTCATCAGGCTGTGACAAGGACAGGGCTGTTCCTTGAAACATTGGTTCATTCGCCTTTTAACCACCTGACTTGGCCGGTAGGGCAGACAGTTGTGCAAATAAAAATGTTATTCATTTAGTCAAAGTCTTTGGTGTAGTTGAAATATCACTGTTCATTACATTCAGCAGAACATTCTGTGGCCTCCTGCACAGACACATATAATATCCTTTAGTTGATTAAAGCATGGTGGCATGCTGTGAAATGCAGTACTTTGACAAGGTTCGATTGTTGAGTGATGTTAAGAAGTTGCTTGTGTTCCCAGAGGTGGAACACATCTTGATTTGTGCCGTACAGGTTTATGGGGAAACATACCCTTGTGACAACAACTGTTAATAATATGAACACTTTCAAGGAATATAATCTCATATCGGAATATAATCTCATATCGTGGTGTAGGCATGTTCATAGTTGCTGTATGCCATTTTTAAAGTGCGCAGTATCTTGGAACTAGCTTACATCTCGGAATACCAGTCATGCTAAATTTCACTAATCCCAGACACAATAGATTTCATGCTTAGGCCAGGGGTTCACAAATTCTGGGTAGTGAGTCACCCTGGCAACTGAATTTTGTGTGGTGGCTCCTGATAGTATGGGCTCCTTAGTGTAACTTGTTTCGTCTCACCCTTCTAGCACCTAGAAGTTTGAGGTGGCTCCCAGATTTTTAGAAAATTTTTGCGTCCCTGGGATAGAATGCCTTTGACTGTTCTGTAATATGTTTAAGGTTGTTATGTATGCACTCTGCAAATCTTTCTGTTCTAAAACCATGGGGGAAGCCCCATGTGTGGTGAAGGTGTTGGTGTTTACAGTTCCTTCTGTTCTTTGTGTGGAGGTATTTATCTCCTCTCCCCTTCCCCCTTTCTGGTACATGTAAACCAGCGCAAATAATTTGTTACTGCCAACATTACTATGGAGAGAATGGGAATAGGAATGAAGGGGGTGTATAGGGAAACCCCAGAGAAGCTGAGGGATATACCTAGAGGGATGATCCATAGGATACCATACTGCGCCCTTCTTTTTTTAAAACATAAATGACAACTTTGATCATTGCATATGACTTTTTGACATAAATCTCAGCAATTTGGAAGTGGGCTGTTTTTCGGTTTAGGTGGACAGGACATGAAGAATTACCTGTTCTGTTCCCCCGGTTAGGACTGCTCTCTTACCCTGAAGATGGAAATAAAGCTGGTTTTATAAGAATTAAGATATATATTTCTAAAATTAGGATGATGGATGAAGTCTAAAAGGGTAGCTTTTAACAGTAGTTGTTACTAACTTTTGGATAAGCGTGAACAGATACATAACATGGTCATGAGGGTTGGATAAGTAGGATATGCATATATATATATATATATATATATATATATATATATATATTTTTATGTATATATATATTTTT
>Ga0123357_10000634_pt1 | contig 34818 bp, 26 predicted proteins | sample TergutEmb28metaG_FD_89873 | JGI IMG/M metagenome (GOLD analysis project Ga0123357, IMG submission 89873) | Embiratermes neotenicus P4 segment gut microbial communities from Petit-Saut dam, French Guiana - Emb289 P4 | ecosystem: Host-associated > Arthropoda: Insects > Digestive system > Gut ... | reverse complement strand
TGGGAATGGATCAGAATAATCTTTATCTGCCCCCCCCCCAAAAAAAAATGAAGTCCCTTTCTATACCTTGAAGATATATATCTTCCCTCTTTCGTAACCTCGGCGCTAGAAGGATGTGAGTGGTCAGCTTCATGCCGCAGTCACTCTACGCCTGAGAAAGAAGCCTGGTACTCATGGAGTGTGGAGGCTGGGCAGGCCTGAGAGTCATGTCCCCTCTGAGATTTGAAACGCAGATGCTCCAGCCCTTAGCTTAGTCACTGTAACAAATATGTTACCCTGGCTAATCACATCAACTAGCAGTTGCTCTAAATTTGAAAGAAATTATCAGACTCACTACAATTTAAATAAAAGCAATGTGACATCTGTTATTACTTCAACTTGTATAAATCATATGGCATGTATCGTAGCTGTTATCATCCCAGCAGCCTCATCTGACATTGTCAGTACTACAGTCTTGTGCATTGGGTACATGTGTTGCCATCTATCGTTCCCAGAATGCTGGTAGTGCTGTAACTTTTGTCCTGATTCATTTTTAAGATATTTGATTGTGCTGTTTGCACTAAAAGATGAAAATGGGAATTTTTATTACATTTTTTGTTACTGCTATGTGGGGTATTAGAAGTTTTTCACCAGGAAACATTTCTTTCTTGTTTCCAAATGCACTTTTACATACTTGTGCAGCTTTAGGAACTGTGGCAATATGATCCATAACCGTGACTGACCCGTCTTATGTTTCTGTACATGGCCTAATCAGAAAGTATCAGTTTTATTGGTGTGAAGACTAAGGTACATACATACAAGACTGGGAGATTAAAATTCCCTTTAAAGTAAGATTCTTGGGTATGTGCATATGTGTTTTGACATTATTGCCCCATGATGGAAGCACCTCCGAAGTTCAGTTTGTGGAATTACTAACAGCTTTTTCATTGCACTGTGTACAGTTGTTTCCACTTAATAAAAATTTTAAGTCAGGGATAAGAGAGAAGTGATAGCAGCCACTGTCTGATAGACTTTCAATTGTGGGACACTGTGTGCAGCTGAACATTTCTGCATTAAGTTCATCTGAGTGAGAAGATTCATTATCGTATGTTAGACACTCACGTGATACTTCCTGTCTGTGCTGATATGAGACTTTATTATGGACATTTCTCAGTGCATATAACTTGCATGGTGTTTGACTCTTCAACATACCTTCTCATGACATAGATTGAATTCTGAATCACACATTCACATTACCCATCTGTCTTTGAAAGAAAGTTGCAGGACTCTCATTTATCAGCTCCAAGAACTGAATTGTTATACTACCACCAAGAGATGGTATGTAATGCAGTCTTCAGACTCCAGGTTTTCACAACACAGTGTATCTTATACTAAAGGAAAGTCAGTAACTCACATTGTAATTGAGCGTGTCTGTAAAAAGAATAAATAAGTTGCAAGAAAAATTGCAAGGGCCATTAAAGTGAATGGATGGGTTGGTAAGTGTGTGTTTGTAGCATATACTCATGGTGCTCCTTACTTTTGTAATGGAGTTAAAACAGTCAGTGCCACTTCTGTGTTGCTAGGCATATGATGTGCTCTTTTTCCTTTACTATGGTAAGAGAAGGGGCTTTCTGTAGACTCTTGTTTCCTGACTGTTATGCTATATTTTAAGTAGTTTTTATCATTTTTTCCTGCACAGTCAAGCAAGTCAGAAGCCACTGGGAAGCACTTTTAATTGTGCCCTTTGTAAACAGTCGTTAAAAAGCGTATCTGAAACAAGCCTTATTGACAGATCGTTGTTAGAATGACGTGACAAAAGCCATGATAAAATCCAATCTCATTACTTTTATAACTAATTATTGTTTTTTTATGTGCCATTAAGTTGTACCCTTGAGCTCTGATTTATCATTTGGACATGCATGGGGGTCTCTGTTTTCAGTCAGCATTTATCTGTGTTTGAAACAAAGGAACCACACAAGAACTTGGTTGATTTTGTATCTCCAGTTTAGATGATAGGTAGACCAGACCGTTTGATATTTTTTTAGGTTGCCTCCGTGAACAAGGGTTTTTTTCTATGGTAGCATGGAATTGAACGATGTTTAAGGTGGGTGTTCAAAAAAAATATTCTATGTAAAGGGTTGTAGCCATTGGATAGTAAAGAGACATTCAGTACACTTGAAAGAAGAACATGACAGCATCATATTTGTGGTTACTCTTTTGAATTATTTGTGGAAATGGCTAATAGTTGCACTTATTTTTAGTCTAGCTTATGAAGTTACCTGTATAGAAAAGATTTCCAGATTAGTTGAAACATACCATTTTCTTAATATTATTGTATGGGGTTCTACAGATGATGTGTGACATGTAAACTCACAGACTTTTTTGGACTTTTTCTGTCATATGTGTTGAAATGCAGTGCAGCATGATTAGGGACAGTATCAGTCCCCAGCTTCAGGTTTTTTTCTTGCAAAACAGCTGTCACTACATGATAATTATTAACACTGTAATTAAACCAAGATTAACATGAAATCAGTAAATACAACACACTCCAATAACAGTTTAGAAAATATAGTTATGGAAATTTCACTAAATATCAAATGCATAAAACACATGACTTGTCACTAGAACTATTTCCTGTCACCAGACTGGTTAGTTTATGTACAAGTTGCATAACCATATTTTGTAAATTGTAATTGGAGTATGTTATATTTACTAATTTATGTTAACCTGGGTTTAATTACAGTGTAAGTAACTATTATGTAGTGACAATTCTGGAAGAAGCATCACCAAGCACACTAGTAGAAACAGGGTGTTGTGGATGTTGTGGATGGATTAACATGAAGTTAATGTAAGAGTGTGTGTGTGTGTGTGTGTGTGTGTGTGTGTGTATATATATATATATATATATATATATACCTCAGCTGCAGTGTTGTCAGGGAATGTACATGTACTTGCTTACTCAACAGAAGGGTTTTTGGGTAATGGTGCATGATGAATGCATGAAATGTATTGTTATGTAGTACTAAATAGCTCTTGACTGATGAAGATGGATATTTTGAATGTTGTAAATTACTTCATACCATTAAAAAATATAAATACAGTGTTTTTCTAGATATGTATATAAACACAAATGGTAACAACTGTGGTGTGCAGGACTCTTAGAAGATGGTCTGCTAGTCTTTGTTGGATATCTGTCGGGTGTATTAGTTGATACCATTAAAACATTTGCACTAGTTTGCATGTGGATTGCCCAAACCCCAGGCTTACATTGGTGGGTCATACTAGTTTGAATATGAATCTAGTTGTTAAGTACCAGGTGACTCATCATTGCATCACCCTAGTGCAAACATAAATTTAATTATTTTAATAACCAGTGACCTTGTAAGTTATCCTTCTTCCAGGCCTACAGTCATGTGACCCACTAGTGAATTGCCTCAATAGAAACAGGATTACTTGTGGAAATGCCCAGCATGGATGTGCTAATGGAATGCATAGGGAAGGAAGGGTATGGTGACGTATGTGATATTTGTGAAAGCCAGTTGATGCAATGGATTATGATTCTCTGCAACTTTCTTGTTGCATGCAATCATGGCAGGAGGATGCAGACATTCGCAGTCAGCTAAGTGTCGAAGCCCACAATTTCATGTAGGGCTGTTTATTTGTTACTTCGAGCATTCTACTTGGGTACGTGTTACAGTTATTGTTATGTTGTGGACTGTTTGTGTGCTGCGTGATTGTGTATGGAATAAAATTGCAATAGAAGACTTTCTGTTGTTCACTGAGAGAGATTTCCTACGTCCTGTGACACTTCAGACAGATTTCATGGAGCACAGTTCTTCTTGGTTAGTTTATGGTAGCTCACGTGGTCAGATTACATGGAAGTTCATTAGCATATTTGCAAGAACTTGCCACTGAACCTTGTCCTGAGCCAAATTAGTCAAATCCATAATCTCACACCTTTTTGTTTGAAAGTACTTAACAGTTGTTGTCATACATACTTGTAGGTTTCCTACATATTTTTTTACCCCTCATGTTTACTGACTCAGATGTTATATTCTGTTATCACATCCCATATGTATCCTGCATATCCTGCTGTCTGATCCTTCTTATTCTGATTACCCCAATAATAGAAGCTTCCTCACAGGAAAATAACCAAGACAGATAATGTACATATAATATAACAATGAGGCATGTTTTTGCAACCTTTGTTGCAGTGGAAACACAATATGTTTGTAGCCTTAGGTATCCGGCATGTAATGCCAGTGCTCCATTTTGTCGTTTGTGACCTTCCTGGCTGTACAGTATTCTTCCGCGTTATCTCATACACAGTATGAGTTTTGAAGAGTTATTTAACATGAAATGTGTGTTTTGATTTTCTCTGCAACTTTTATCTGCAACATTCTTCATTTTAAGCAGAATTGAGTGTGATATGATAAAAAAATGTATGTTGGTCAACACATAAAGTACCCATTATTCTTGTCAGTTTCTAATGAAACATGAATTTTCTTGACAGATTTTTTTAAAAATACTCAAATACCAAATTTCATGAAAATCCATCCAGTGGGAGTGGAGTTGTTCCATATGGACAGATGGACGTGATGAAGCTAATAGTCGCTTTTCACAACTTTTTGAACATGCCTAAAAACTAAATTATATTACAGTTAGTAGGGCTCTACTGTATACATACTGAATGGTAAGGTGTTATATATATATATATAATTTGTAAAGAACATGTAATTATAGTGAATTATGTAGTCTGTTTCGCAAAATACTAGTGTGTGGGTTTTCATTATTGTTGTGCAAAATCTCTGAAAGAAGAACGTAGATTAATGGAATTACAAAGTGCTGAAGAAAACATTTGAATCTAAGTAAAGTGGATTAAACACAGGGTTGTGTAACAAGGCGGTTTCCAGTGTATAGCCATCATGCTGATAGAGTTAATGGTAATTAAGTGAAGAAGGACAAGATCAGCAAGACATGCAACAGAACATTATTTGTTTGTTCAGAAACTTTACTTTGAAGGTACAGGTGTATAGTGCATAATATTGTACAATATCTAAATCAAAACTGTTGAATTTCCTGTACACTTGCAATTGACTTTAAATGCACCTTGTTTACTGTATGACAGAGAGTGAGCTGACTGATTTGCTTAATGTGTTCATAACATCAAGGAATTTTTAGGACACACAGAAACACTGTACCCTGAAGTTATAACTTCTTTGATTATTTGTTCCATGTTTTCCCCTACATTTGAAAAGCTTTGACCATAATTGATGATCACATTACAACACATTTTAATGCCTCACTGAGTTCTCATAAGCTAGGAACTACTGCTTACTAGCTTAGTGTGAGAAATCAGAATCTTCTGTTTGCATTCTTCTACTACACCATCTTTCCGAGTGGTTTGCCACTGAAGTAATGCATCTGACTGGTATTTGAGAAGTATTTGGTCTGAACACTGGCTGGAGTTAGGTATTTTAGCAGTTTTTTTTTTGTGTTTCCTTGATCCCCACAGGCACACTCCTGAATATTACCCTAAAATGGATCATGACCACTTCCTGCCACATTTCTCCTGATTCATCATTCAGAATCATGTAACAACCATCATAACCCCTTGTAGATGCTTCAGTATTGTGAAAGAACCCAATAACTGTCGCAATTGTATCTTTCTAATTATGCCATCCTGGTAGTTCTTTGTATTTATTGTTGCATGGAGTAACTGGCTTTTTTGGTGTCTTAAGATGCACATTTTATTTGTAGTTCCAATTGTAGTTATTTCAGTGAATACTTTTAGTTTATTAACCCGGTAAATACTTTTAGTTTATTAACCCTCTGATAGTGAAGCCTAGTGCTAAAGACTCCTTAGAATATAAAAGCTGTTATGTAAAAATGTAATGTTAAGAAGAAATTCTTAACAATTGGAGTTTATATGTTATGTATGTAAGTTTGCATGAAGTACATGTAATATGACACCATCTGAAGCAACTGACTGGATTGTGACGGAAACAGCAGCATGTCCCTCAGTGGCAAAAGAAGTACTTTCTGCTTGTATGGCTCCTGTGATAGCCAGCTTGGAATGCAAGTATTGCATTTTGAAGGCTGCAGTTTATTTTGTGGTAGATTTTATTGAGTGATGACTGTATTAAAGGCTGACATGTTATCTCAGCAGTATAAGATAAATAAGGGAGAAGGAATTTTAAGAGAAGCTATATTATGTATTTTGAACACTTTAACTGCTGTTATTTGTGTACTATAGTGGCTGTCATGGGTGGTTCCTCCCACTTCATTGATGGTTTTTGTTGGACTGAAATTTTGTGGCTAATGTATGAATCCTGAAGCTGTTTATGTTCTTTTGTAGGTGTCTTTGCATGGCGCTGTATTTCTCATCACCAAGCCAACACAAAAATTAACCTATGTTGGTTGGTCAGAAAATAATTTTTCGTGGCATATCATATTATAACTAAATTACAACTGATGCTAATTGTGGTTATGCCAGGGGAATTTATCAACAAGGAATTACAGTGTGTTTCCAGTACTGAAGTAAAATCATGATGACCACAGATTTAAAGATGATATGAGGTGAAAACGCTTGACACAATGATATAGGATACAGACTTGTGTAAACAGAGAACAGGGAAAGTTGTCCCACGGTATAGTAAGGGATGTACTTGTGGCAGGAACTATTTGGGAAAGTATCAGGATAGCAGTAAATTTGTGAAGTGTTCTGTTTGGAAATGAATATAAAGAATCTGCAATACATGCTTTGTAAACTTGTGGTCCTTTAGGTTGCATGGCAGTATGGTTGAGGATTTTGTTCTTCAGGATATAGTGCTATGTCATACTCCAGAAGAAGAGTCCTCATTGTAAAGGTATAACTGGGGGACTGACCCACATATGAGAAACCCATACAGTGAAGGTTCTGTGGTATCATTTTGCAATGGGGCATTCTTTGCACAGTGCTGAGCAGTGAAGGCTTAAAAGTAAGCATTGCAGTTTACCTTGCACTGCTCTATTGGTGCAGGTGGACAAGTAACAGTCTTCTAGGGTATGAATATAGGAATAAATATTATTCACTTTACAAATTTATATTCAACTGATACTAGTGATATTTGTTTATTTTGCAATAATTTGTTTGATGGTAACTTGTTTGTTTGTTTGTTTTTCAGAATGAATGTGTTGCTAGGCTTGCTGTACCTGGTGTGGCATCTGTGAATCATGTTTAGTGTAATTTATGTTGCATGTCAGGTACAGTTCCTAGCATGCAGAGTTGAAAGTACCACTGTGGGCATGTAAATGATACTATTTGTGAAAACAGAATATAGATAAATGTTTTATGCCTCTGCTGTTAGTTTTCTGAGTGCCATTGCTATGACCTTCACTGTTGTCTTTTGAGAACCTTAGAAACAAGGCTGTATGGGTTAGCACACCTAATCCATCTTGACATCACTGCTGTGACGTGAAGTTTCAGTTCCATTGTATCTTTATGAGGTAAAATAACAACATTAATTTTGGGAGCTAATATATTATTTTGAGGTTCGTGGTGATGGCACTGTTTACACTTTGTTAGGTGTTTGCTGCATCCCTTTTAATGCAAAATAAGATCTCTGAAACATCAGTAACCCAACTGTGATATTGTCTGGTGCACCAACATAAAGCACAGACAAAGACTTCAAGCACTTCAAGGCTTCTGAAGTAGTAATTGTTATAAACATGATAAAAATGTTGGTTTGTTTGCAGGTAGCAGGTAAAGTGCATGTGTAAATACAGCTTATTCTGTTATAGAGTTTGAAGGGAACAATAACAGTATTCATGGTGTCGCACATTGGTTATTTATGTAAGAGTGTATGTGACTTGTATGTGAGGTAAATCAGTTATAACATCAAGTGGTTAAGCTTATCACTGCTCTAACCAGCTACTGATACCAGTACTTGAGAAGTAAACTAGGGCATTTTATGACAGTTTCTCAGTTCTGGTGTTAAAGTTGTGTTTTTCAGTCTGAAGCTGCATATTGGATATTCACAAGGTATATAATACAATCATTATACTGTGGATGAATGTGTTGGATGCCCCTACATAGGCCAAGAGTGCAAGAATTAACATGATTTTGGGAGAGCAATGATGGATAGTACTGTCAGCTTAATATACTGAACATAAAATAAACTTTTGTAACATTTTTAATCTTTTTAAAGTGCTGCATATTGTTGATCCTGCATTCCCACAGAGCCATATCTTAAAATTTAACATTACATGTTAAATTGTTGAACTGTGCACAGAACGGAATAAGAGATAAGAATGTATCTGACAGGTGTTCTGGAAATTGTCACCTTTGGTTCTTTATACCGCATTGTTTTGGCGATTGGGTGAGTTATTTTCCTGAGGTTAAAAAGGTGGAGGAATATTCTGATCTAGTCAGCCCACATGAAATAACTCATTTATATCACTAGAGCAGTGACAGTGGTGTTTTCATGTAGACCTACCGGACTAGACCTAATTTTCAAAATGCTGTGGTCTAAAAGACCCAAAACAGTGCATAGTGTTCAGATGACTAGTCAAGTCTGATGCAACATATCACCATCAGAATCCTTAAAGGCTGAAGAGAAATGTGATTTACAGTTTATTTTAAAAGGCCTAGCCTGCACATTAGCGCACTAGGTTACTCAAATTACCGAACTCAAATCATGCATTGAATTGCATCTGTTTTTGTGTGCCTTTTAGTGAGATGAAGTGTGTGATCTTTGAAGCCAAAGCTGTTGAAATTACCTCTTGATTTGCCTTCAGCTGTTAAGGCCCAGTAAAATTCTGGGTAGTAATATGTAATGGCTTGTACCAGCAGCTAAATACATGCAGTGTATGCAGGTTTGGTGTGAATAGCACAAAATTTGACAGTGAATCTGCAGTACTATAGTTTGACACTAAAATGTTTAATATCTGGAGTACTTAACCCTGACATATTTTTCCAAGAAATGCATTGTAGATGGCATGGCAGTTAGTTACTCTTGTTCATGTTAGAACTGCAGGATTTGGTGCAAAAGTAGAGTAGTTCCTAAACAAATGCGGAAGCATCTTTCATTTACCATTTGATTTAGCAAAATCTGCAAGACATTTTAATGCAAAAATATTTAGAATCCAATATTTTATTGTCTAAATGCATTCGTAAGGCAATTGACTTATGTTTAGCCATTATTGTTTCCTCTGATTTTATAAAATTGAACCATATTCTTGCTGTATTAGGCCATTCATTTACTTTACTTTCGTGTGATGTCACTGTTTATTTATTGACCTGTTTTGTGGTTTTTGAGGATCATCAGTTTGTGATGAAGTGCACAATTTTTCCAAAAGAAAGATTCCCCCCCGTTCAGTTTTCATCATTTGCTGTTTTGTAATGAAATACTTGTGATTCTTGGTGTATGAGTTTGTTACCTGTATTTCTGTTTGTTAGTCAATAAATCTTGCACAGTAAAAGGCACATTTTGATTTGCTTGGAATGTACATTCTTATTTCCCATCATGTATGCTTTGTATATTTAATGATGCTTTTTCACCTGTGTTGGTCAGACTAGCTGGTGTCCTGCAGATGTGAATCTAAAGCTTCCCAACTGTTAAGCAAGTTTGCCGAACTTCACTGATTAACTAACTAAATAAACAGTGCAATATTGTTCTTGAGAAATTGGTAGCTACTCAGATGGTAAAAAAAATTATTCTTTTATGGAATTTGCATTTTCAATACTAGATTTTAGGAAAGCCTATCATGCATGATTGAATCCAATTCTCTCCTTCATGCTGCATTGCCCTTTAAGTTTTCTTGATTGAAACTGCTGGTCTTACTTTCTTGTTGCTGTTTGGTGCAAATATTCTATTCAGTATTTTGTTCTCATACACCTTTGTTTTACTTGTACATAGCTCGTTTGGAGTTACAGACCATGCAGAATATCCTTTAGAACTGCAGTAAAATAATTGTACTCTTTGGGTTTTTGGAGAGAATTCTGTCATCATATAGCTTGCAGTGTTTTAGGCTTCATGGCCTGTTTCAATCCCATTAACAGTCGAGAAGTCTTGTGAGGGGTTGTCCTTGACTTTGTTCCCCACATGTTTGATATTTCATAATAAATTTTGGTACTTGTTCCTTCACTAAACTTATTGTATCCACATATTTTTGTAATTTTGAATTTTCTGTACACCTGGCTTAATTTTAAGTTCTCATAAATTTCATTTATGTTGATGGATCTTAGATTTATCCTGTTCTCTAATTGCCCAAGTTTCACATCTGTGTAATAAAGTAGGTCATGTGAAAGTGTTATATATTTTCATTCTAGTGTGTTTTGGACAGGAGAGAGTTTTAAAGTTGTATTAATAATTTCCCATTACGTGGAGAAATTCTGAAATTTTAACAGTAGTATCTCTTTCATTGTGGTATGAAATAAAGCAATCTAAGTAATTGAAAGTGTTCATTTGTTCTGTAATATTATTATTTATTACAATTTTACTTCGCACTGGATCTGTTCCTTTAAAAGCCATTGTTTTCATTTTGCTTGTTGAAATTTGTAGTCCATATTTGGAGGTAATTTTTTCCAGTTCATGTGTAGAAATTTGTATTGCATCTTCTGAGCCCACCACTATAATTTGGTCATCCGAGAACAAAAATGTCGTACTGTCTTTAGTTCTTGAAATTGTGATTCTTTTATCTCCTCTTCTTTCAATTATGTAACAATACGATTTATATATATGTGTTAAATGAAGTCGATATAACCATCTCATCTGCTCTGGAAGAAATGCTTGAGTATAACCAGCCTGGCTGGAGGGAGAAAAGTAGCAACCCTACCAACAGACTTACCTGTGGAGAGACTAGTTAACTCTCTTGGGGAAATTTTGAATGCTTGCAAGTCTGAAATACAACAGTAGGGTAAATCTTGGAGACTTGAGATGTTAAAATAATCAGAACTGAACACTAGCCAACATTTCCTTTATTTAATTGTTCTTAATTTCATTATGCTTATAATTTGATTGGTTACTCTCATTTACAAATAGTTGAACTTCCCTACATTTTCATTGATTTTCAGTAAACACTTTTGGGCTTTCATAGTGGTTCATTACATGTATTTATCTTGTTTCTGGTTAGTTACACCACATAGAAGCTGGCTGTATTGCTAACATTTTGGAGATCCTTGTAAGTCTCCATATTTGAGGGAAAGTTACTACGCCATAGCCCCATCATGTATTGGAAGTTTTGTTGGGAGCATTGGTGTAGATGGAGACACAAGGGTCTTCAGAATTCATTCACAGGAAAGTCTGAGAGAATCACGAGAAATGGCAAATAAAATGGAAGATGTTGATTGTTAGTGTATGATAGTAATGTTAATTTATTGACAACAAATGGATACAGAGTTTAGTAAGGATCTTGGCCTGGAAATAAATATAAAAAGTTATATAACCAGTATATGTTCATGACTGATCTTGTAGAACAGGACAATTATCATGTATTTGGGAACAACAGTAACAAATGGGAGTGATGATTCCTTGCAGGAAAATAATGCTACCACTCAGTTTTTACTGATTCCTCTCTACGAGCCTAAAAATTAAAATCTGTAAGACCATAGCTTCACCTGTCACTTTGTTTTGGTGTGCAACTTGTTCTCACTCCAAGAGAGCATGGACTAAGCATATTTTAGAGCATAGTCCCACGAAGTAAGTTTTGACTTTCAGAACAGTCCAACATAACTTCTACTTATGTATGAATTATTTTATTCACTAAATAAAGGATGTTGGACTGTCTACCATTGACTGAAAGAAATGTACTGTAAACACAACAGAATGTCATATGTCAAGGTTGGTATTCATTTGACTAAATGAACAAGGATGAAATGAAATGGGCATATTGTACACATAATGGAAAGCAAGAAGGATACATAATAGGTTGAGGAAACGTGAGGAACAAGACTGCTTGAGAAACTAGACATAGGTGGGGTGATTGTTATTAAAAGACATTTGAGAGAAAAAAGTATGCATGCAATTGAAGTGGCGTTAAGTAACAAGCATTCACAGCCACAAAGGCTTTCCCTTTGCATCATTATAATGTGTGCAAACACTTTTCCAGAGTGAGCAGACAGTGGAGTGTTTGATTGTTGGAGTAATTAATGATGCTGCTTCAGTTGCAGAGGCATTGTAGGATTTTGTATGGGTATTTTGAAAGAGATGGGTAAAGCCTGTTTCAGACTACTGTGGAGTGTTGCATTCGGAAATCCTGCAGAGTCTTAGTTGGTTATCTTGTAACCCAAAAGAGATTCAAATCTAATACCTCCCATAAAAATAGTCTGGAGCATTACTGATAATCAGCCTGCTCTCTTCAGTTGTTTTCTGCAGATTTGAAAACATTTACTTCCTTTCGCAATTTTTATAACAGTGTGATGCGTAGTTGCTCTTGAAGTGACACTTGTATCAGGGAATCTGTGTATGCAGCTCAGTGTCCATTCACCATTCTTTGTATCTTGGACATTGGTAATGATATTAGTGACGTGTAAGTTACTGTAATTCTTTGTTTTAGGAAGGAAGATTCCACTAAGTTATTAACTTTGCTGTTGTATGAATGGGTTTAACTTCAAGACAGCTTCATTGCCCTTTACAATATGAAGTTCTTGGAAACCAGTTACCTTAGGAAAACCTAAACTAGTGCCATTGCCATTGGAAAGTCCAAACTAATGCCATTTCTAGGAAGCACAGAATACTTGCACAGACATTCCATATCATGCCTAGGGAAAATACAGTGCTGTGCAGGTAAAACATGAACTACTTGGTGGAAATGCCTGAGCCAATTGAGTTAAATATTTTGAGTGGTCTTTTTAAAGCTGCTTCCTCAGCCCATTTGTTATAAATATTTCATTGCTTCACTTGTAGCATTTGTCAGATCTCCTACCATCCTTTCTGTCTCTTTCTCTCTGGTCCTGATCCAACAACCTCCTTGTGTTCTTCCATAATATATTCTGTTCATAACATAAAATATTAATTACTTGCAGTTTAGTAACTCACATAGTGGTGGTGCTTTTTAAAAGTAGGGAACCTGGTGATTTAGATGTAACATGTGGCCTTCCATTCCAAAATTCTCATGTTTAAGGCCTGTCAGACCTTGTGCAGAATTTTCTCTAAGCCATCTTTGTTCCTTGCCTCTAATTAATCAGGGGGCATGTGGTGGCACAGTTGGTTGAGGCACTGCAGTACAAGCTGGAAGTTCACAGGTTTGATTCCAAATGGTGTCATTGGAATTTTTCATTCACATAATCCTTCCGGCTGCACTGTGACCCTGGGGTCGACTCAGCCTCACAGAAATGAGTACCAGGAATATTTCCTGGGGGGGTAAAGGAGGCCGGTGCATAGGGCTGACAACCTTACCACTTTCATGTGCCAAATGTCTTGAAATCTTGGAGCCTCAACCTCCTGGAACCCTCAGGGCCTGTCCAGCTCTATTGCTTTACCTTGTTACTTGTAATGAATCAGAATTTGAGGGTCAATGGCACTTCGATTATGATTACTTGTTAAGCTGTCAGTCTCCGTCTGTTTACTAAATTCACCACCTTTACACTAGCATGTAAAGATTCAACTCTTTAGACCATTTCTACTTCTGCCCTGGCAGGAGGCTGAAAGGTGTCAAACAGTGAGGAGGGACCCTCATATGGTTACACAAAATTGCGTTTTGAATTTTATAAAAGTCCTGTATGTCTGGTGTACCACTTCTGGGTTGTCATGCCTACTGTAAGTGTTAGAAAGGTGGCTGTTGAGATATTTACCTGCAACTTCGGAGTCGGCAGGGCCTGAAATGTAATTGCTTGCAAAATAGGTGTCTCTAATTGGGGGGAATGCAGGAATCATCACTGGTTCACCCTTCTCCCCGGTATGTGAGTAAATCATGATTGAATTTCCGAAATATGTGCATTTACAGTTAAGAGTATCACTCACTAGATTGTCACTCTTTATGAAAGCAAAATGTTTGTGCTAACTTCATTGGTGTGTTGCTCAGTCCTGTATATTACTACAGTCATGTAATGATCTGCAAGTGGGAAATTCCTTACCACGCAGAAAGGCTCTGTGACTCACTGGGGAGTCAGCCTACTCCTGTTATGTCTATAGATTGACCTGTGATTGGTGACAGTGTCTCTTATGTGTGTGGTGCACAGGTTAGTTGCCCATTTATTTTAGAAAACGTGTAATATTTGTTTAACCCATGGGCGAGTCACTCCACCTTTCATAGATGCAGAAACATTCACAGATAGGCCACCTGGTTATGAATACATTAATGAGCTGAAAGTGAACTTGAGAGAATATCTTACATTTGTGTTATGTTATGATCAACAGAGTGACAGTTTGATTGCTTGCGGAGACCTGGGCCTTGGGAGTCGACTGGTGGATACAAGAGTTCGTGTACCTGGACCTGGAGGGAAGGACATCTAATGGTAGATATGATAATATTGGTGCAATGGCTGTGAACATTGAGGGCTACTGAAGATGCAGGTTTCTGAATACTCACTGTCTGGGAATTCCACACACAGTTGAAGATTGAATGTAACTTCACTACATTATATCACCTAAAGAAGATTTGGGTTGTGATTGGATACCCTGTTTTGGATTGCTACTCAGAACACAAGTTTGAATTCAGCATTACTGTATCACATTAGATGTTGAAGATTTGGTTTGTTGTTGATTGCTGTCAGTATTGAAATGCTGTATAACAACGCATGATTGAATGTAGCACTGCTGTATCACTTCAGCTGTTGAAGATTTGGATTTTTGTTGGCTTCCATAAGTTTAAGAGTGTTTTACATTGTGTGATTGAATTCAGCATTACTGTTTTGCTGCAGCTCTTGAAGATTTGGGTTTTAATTGGTTCTATCTTGGAGCACTGTATGCTTTTTGTGATTGGTTTCAAAATGACTATATGTAACAGTTTCTGAAGACTTAGATTACTATTGGCTGACTTCTGAGAGAACCACAGATAGTGCATGATCATAATCAGCTACTGAAGATTTGGGTTGTTGTTCGGTATGCTTTGTTTAGGAGGTCAGTATAGTTATATGCAACAATTTCTGAAGATTTAGGTTGTTATTGGGTGACATCTGAGAGAACTGCATATAGTGCACGATCATACCAGTTACTGAAAATTAGGGTTGTTGCGATGTGTCCTCAATTTGGGAGCCCTATACAAAGTGCATCGTTGAATGTGCATTACTATATCATACAAGCTTCTCAAGATGTGGGATGTTATTGAATGCCATCCATTTGGAAAAGCTACACACAGCATAAAATTAAATCTAGCTTCAGAACTTGTATGTTTTTTCAATTCTTGTGTGGCAAACAAACTTAACTGTCATCACAAGTCAGAGCATTGTGTTTGCTTTCTCATGTGTTACCCATTACTGTCATGCCTAACAATAAGGTAAAGAGATTGAAGCAGAGTTGTGAGACTGAACATAAATAATTTCTGTGCACATTATATGTGTAGTAGTATTTTGCTGTACAACGTACAGTGTTGCAAAATTATTACACAGTATCAGCATACACTATCTGCACATGATGTCAGAGAACTGTAGCTGATTCATTCAGGAACAGTGTAATTGCAAACAGGCAGTTCCCTGTTAACACCAGAAGGCTGCAGTTTGTGCGTAGCTTAGTCAAGTGGGAAGAAGAGTTGGACCAAAGGAAAGTGCATAGGGAGAATACTGACTTAAACACTTTTCCAGAGTTCTGTATCCATTTGCTAGACAGCATTACTAATTATGAGATCTCGTACTTGTATATATAAATTATGAATAGCACAAGTACAGGTGATAGGTGGTGGTATGATAGTCTGTCAAGGAAGAGAGCAAACAAACAAGAAAGGTAATCCAGTAAAAGAAGCATCCAGGAAGAACGTAAATTGTCTGCTTTTGTTTTACATATTTATGCTGCATGTAGAGATGAGCAACATTTATCAGTTAATATACTATTTACTGTTCTGTCATTGTACAGTTATATTTCCATTACCTGAAAGTTGTACTATATAATTTCAAAGTGTCTCAAAAGCAGTTGTTAGACCTTGTGAGAGTTTATACTCATACAAGATTTCACTTTCTTGGGTAGAATATTGTAAGTGCTGTCATTCTGTAAAACTGAAGAGCAGCTGTGCATTTCTTGCAGTGTTGCCAGTCATATTTCATGGTAGTGGTAGCGGGAGGAGGGGGGGGAATATAGTTTTAAAAAACCTGCCAGCAACCAAGACTTCAGTGCGCCATCAAATTTTGATGTTGTCACTCCCATTCAGAAGTTTGCATGCTATCATGCAAGGAAATTATAAAATGTGGAAGTTGATGGTTGGCAACCAGTGATGGTAGAATTTAATTTTCACGTATCAGTTAAGTAAAATATTCCTTGGGGGAGACATCTACATGTAGACATTTAATATCAAAATTTCCAGCCTTTGTTCTGGGGAGTGATGTTTCATTTGTCTCCTTTTCATGAGATTTCATCACTGGTGCTTTGTATGGCCAAGTTAACATATTCGTGTGAGATGGGTTTGTACATATTTGCCACTTTTCAAAATAGCTTAAACATAAATACAATTAATTAGCACTATAATTTGAGAAGATTAAGAATTCAAAACTTGTGTGTTAGAGTAATGCCAATTAATAGCAAAACAACTGTACTACTCCAGACTGAAGATTTTCTACAGCAATGGTCATTTTAATATACTATTGCACTTACTTCACTGCCTTTCTTGAACATATATTTTTGGTAGCATATCACACTTGTCATTCTGTGTCTTGTTTACACTCTAACAGTCATATTAATTAAGTAGGCTGCTTGTCTTTTTTTTTGGGGGGGGGGGGGGGGAAAAGCTTTAGTTTTTTGTTTGTGGGGGGGGGGGGGGGGGGGGCAGAAGCTTCAGTGTTCTGAATATTCAATTCTTCTGGGATGTTACAGGGTGTTTACTGTTTAAGTTCTTCAGTCTAGGGCAGCACCAGTCTGAGAATCTCAGATTTCTGATATGCCTTGCTTGAATACAATTCTGACATTGGGAGGCTTCTTTGCTGTATTATCAGGTTCATGTTAAGTGAATTAGATGTATACTGGGTGAAAGGAGGTCCATGCACAAGCTCTCCAAGTTGTGATTCCTTGTTAAAAAATAAAGTCCAAATGTTATATACTGTATATCCTGAGATGTTTAGTTTTTAAGGTACTTGTCCCCCTCAGATGGCACAAGGTATCAGGTGATAAACAGTGAGCACTGCTGATTAACAGTAGGACATATCACATTATCCACTGCTGGACATTTCCTTGTTGTGAGCTAGAGCTGTGTTTTGCTGAATGTGCAGCCTTTGCCTCACAGCTAGAGGACAACTTAACCAGCCTTTGTAGAACAGTTTTCAGATAACTGCAATGTCTTTGGAAAGTCACCCTGTCATGTAGCAGGTGGGAGGCCACGCAACAGTGGCATGATGATACCAGCCCAAATGTTGATGCTGAAGTGGGCTTATATCCACATTCATGGGTAGCTTGAGATTAATTGTGACCAGATTTTATTGTTTTAGATGTTGAACACACCTTCACACATAAATATGCTTTGTATGTCCATGAACTCTCAAGTACAAGGAGCTCATCCTTACTGCGTGTATTCTGTAGCCATTTGCAAACTCATATCCTTAGAGGATTCTCTGGAAAAAGCTTTATGCTCCATAAATGGTGGTATGGATGCAGTTCATCATTGCAAAGTACCTTGAGGACTGTTGTTTGGGACAGTCTGAATTCTCATGAGATATCACATAGCTTCTTCACAGCTCTTCTTTCACAGCTGCAGTATGGCATTTTTATTGGCCGGTGTCCATACATTCTTTGGGTAGCCTGAATTCACAATTGCAATAGTTGTAGGACACGTCCTATTGTGTGGAGGTACTGTTGTTATTGTTGAAACATAGCAACTTCTAGATGATGTAACCCATGAAAGAAGAGTGTGTATTGCTGTGCACCAGTACCAGCTAAGCTGTTACTGGTACCGAGTGTTAAGGGCACCTCCCAGTATTCGTGATATGTGTATTCTGTGATTATTGGTTACAGCTGAGATCTGCTGTGCTCTTTGTGGTTAAAAAAAACTATTTATCTCAGGACACATATAACATTTTAAACTTATTTTTTAACAAGGAATCACACTCTGGAGAGCATGTGCACAGATTTTCATTCACTCAATATACATGAAGGTAAAACGGAAGTATGACTGGACTAAAGAGATGAGGCCCATAATATTGGAAGATGTCACCCTTGAAGTGTTGATGAAGGGTGAAGTAGTTTAATCTAACTCTGAAGGAGGGTAGAGAGTGAATGAAAGTAGATAAAGAGCAGTGTTGCTTAATTTGATAGAAAAGAAGGATGAGGGGTTAGAAATGGAGGGGGCTGAGGTAATGGTAAATGTGGTCATATTCCTAGAGGAGGCCCAGGTTATCCCAGGGGAGGGGTAAACGAAGGTGTTCCCCATCAAGAGTTGGTACACCTACATGCTTAGGGAGACTGAGTAATAAGCAAAAAGAGCTACAAAAATTGGAATTTTATCAAACCATGATTTCATGTACAGCTTAGTAAAAGATTTTACATTATTGTAAATGTCACTGCATATAGTATTGAAGGTATTTGTTCTAGTGACTGCTATAGCATGCTAGCCTTTATGTTTGACTATAAGACAGTGCTGTTACTATGTGTGATGAATGTTTTAAGAATTCTTATATGCAGGGGTGCCAGCCTGTCAATTGCAGTCAGCCCATTGATTGTCTTCACCTTGTCTGTCACTCTCTCGAGATATTAAAAATGTATATTCATACATAGAATTCTGAGACATATTCTGACATTTTTATGTGTGAATGCAGTATGTATGATAAAATTGCATAAGTAAAATTGTTACTTACTACCAGCATTGAAAATCATGGACTATACATGATTTGAAGTTCTTATAGTAAATACTGCACATCACTTGAATATGGCATTAGTACTTAGCTTATGTCTTTATTAATGTTGGCATTGTCAAACTGGGATAGTGTCTTATATTGCTGGGAGCACTGTCCCATCTCTGACTGGTGTTTAACTGCCTGATGCTACTTATACCTGCTCACATTGTGGGGAATGGAGTCCTTCCAATTGGCTTGCTGAGTGAGGTGCCATATATTGTTAGTCAAATGAAGAGTGCTAGCGCATGAATGAGTGCAGCCAAACATAAGAAAACTCACAGTTCTGCAGTGAGTGTTAAACGGTGAAAGAGGAATATGTAATGCCAGCGCAGCTGTACTGAAGAAAGAAAGTATGAAATGCTATTTTAAAACACTGTGAGGGGTTTTGAGTCAGTGGGTGTAGTTGGTAGTGATGTGAGGAAGAAGAAACCTAAATTTGGGACTTATCATAACTGTCTTTGTAAATTAGTTTGATATGTGCATTAATTAGGTGCATAAAATATATTAAAAGACCAACAAATGCACTTTGGTTTTATGGATGTAATTTTGTTGCGTAGTGGTCACTGACATGTTGCAGCCACATGTGGCCATCGTCAGGGTGATGAGAGCAAGAATAAAAGTTTCATGAAAACGTGTCTAATTAACTCCATATTTTAAAAATCATGTAGTTTATGGTAGAAATTCAGAGTTGAATAATAAAATAATATAGTGATGAGTATAAAATATCAGAAGTTACAAATTGTTGTTTGGAGTATGGTTTTGTGGAGTGATGTACATAGCAAGATTCATGTGGTTTATTGTGACCCTGTAATAAAATTTATACACACACACATATATATATATATATAAAACAGCTATGTTAATACACTGTTAGATAATGGGAAAGTGGAAATACTGAGAAAGGTGACATGGTGGTTGATGAAGGTACGTTCCAGATTGGTGAGCAATAGTATCAATGTATATGCATAAATATCAATTTTATTACAGGATCATAATTGACTACATGTATCTTCTATGTACATCACTCCACAAAACCATACTCCAAACAACAATTTTTAACTTCTGATATATTATCCTCATCATTATATTATTTTATCATTCAACCATGCATTTGAACCAAAAACTACATGATTTTCAAACTGGAGTGATTTAGACACATTTTAATTATAATTTTATTCTTGTTCTCACCACCCTGAATGTGGCCACATGTGTGGCTGAAATGTGTTAGTGATGACTATGCAATAAAATTGCATCCATAGTATCAAAGTGCATTTGTTAGTGTTTTAATATATTTTATTCATTGAGTCTTTGTAAATCTTTTGCACAGATGTGTTGCTGCAGGTATGGCATCTTTCCATATATCTGAGGTTCTAGTGAAATGGAAAATTATTCAGTGATGTTAGAGTGGTAAAAGTGTTTTTCTTGAAGCAGCCGAGTCTTTGTTCCCTACATTTAGAAATAAATTAGGAATAATATGAGCTATCAGGGACATTCCTTTGTTTAGGCATCTCTTCCCAACCTTCGGAAATAAATCAGAAATAATATGAGCCACCAGGGACATTCCTCTGTCAAGGTCTAGTGTCGCTAACGGAGTTGACTTAATGGTGGGTAACATTAGAGACCAAGTACAGATGATTTTTGGTCTTATATATGTGTTTTATTGCAAGTGGATGAAGTAATGGATGCACTGGATTTGTCACAGCTCATTGTTTTGTAAGAATGGTGTTGGCAGATTGTAGTGAGAAAGAGGTGCTGAGGTCTGTACTGCATTTCAGACCTTCATTGACACCTGCAACAGTAGGAAAAGTAACTTCCATTGCTACTGATGGTACACTGTCCATGGTAGAGAATTATAAGGACTTTGTTCATTTGTGTAAGAATGATGAATTGCTTCCATAATTTTCTAACTACTACTGAATCTTACATCATGCAGTATGCAGAAAAATTAGGAAAATGGTGCATGTTGTGATCAGCATAGTATAACTTGTGAATTTATTTCACACACAACACTGTAGAGCAGATATCATAACACTGCTGGCCGGCCACAACAGATTCTTATTATGGCAATTACCACTGCACACCAAGTACAGTGGTTCAGTTGAGGTAAAGTACTACACAGGTTTAGAGAATTCCATGTATGAAGACATTTTTCACTGACGTGCATGAAGAATATCCACAGTTGAAAGATGAAAAATGGTTATTAGATGTCTCTTCTCTCACTGATGTCACAGAAAATCTAAATGAATTAAAATGGGAAATTGCAAGGCAGAGTAAGTAATGTAATGTGTGGTGTCATGTACTTGTGGATTGCACGATACAAAATTATATCTGAAACATTTTACTCACATGCTCAGAACTGGAAATTCATCACATTTTCTTGTGTCAGAAAGTGACTAGTATGTGGCTCAGATTTTCTGAATGGTGTCTTTTCTGTTCTACCATTTTTCCTAGTGGGTAGAGATAACAAAATGTGCTGTTAATTCTGTATGTAGTGTAGCTGAACCAGAAAATTATTTAATGGAGTTCCAGAATTGCAATCCCTAAAAATCATTTAAAAAAGCTGGTAAATTTTGGAGTTTGGTTACTAAACAGAATATCATAATATTTAAAAAGTTTCATTGCTTGTCCAATTTTCTTCTGTTTATTTTTGTGAATTGGTGTTCTCTGCAGTGTACATTATAAAATCAAAGTACAGAAAGTAACTCGCTGAACTCATATCTGTTACTCTGTAACGTTCAATCTGACTAATTGTACACCTCACTGTCAAAAGTTACCAGAATGAATACAGCATGAGCCATCCCACTAAGTTACTTTGGGTCTCCTTTTCTTCTGAGTTTGTCTATATTTCACTTTCAAAAACATTTAATTATTGAGTGTCTTACATTCATCCCATTTTCAGTTTTTGGTAATTTTTTGTAGTTTCCTAAATGTAAGGTTTTTTTTTATTAAATCACACATCTCTGTAAAGTGCTTGTGTCTTCATTTCTTGTTATGTCAATTTTGTGCACCTATTACAGTACACTGTTATTGAAGTGTGAATATTCCCATATATGAGTACACATTGTGTGTGTGTGTGTGTGTGTGTATGAACAATGAAGTATGGTATCCTGATTTTCATAATTGTTACCAATAGGTGGTGATGAGTTAATTTAAATTGTAGGAAAGTGAGTTTAGTCTTTGAAAGGTTGAGCACCCCTGTTTTAGTGTGTTCACTGCCATGTGTTTCAGTGTCAGTTTTAACTTTCGTTCAGGTAGCATTCATAGCTGTAGACAGACTAAAAGGCTTCCTTTAATTGTACATAAAATCATTTTATAGTGTGCATCAATTCAATATTTTTTTTGGAAAAGAGATAGTTGTTTTGTTACATGTGTGTAGAAAATCTGTACATTTTGTCTGTTCAACACAGTTTAATCAATCTCATTTTTGTGTTAACATGCTATTGATGTATGTCTTGAGCTTTCATGGTAACTAAATTCAATAGATACTCCATGTGCCTAAAAGAGTTGGTTTACTGGAATCACATGATGTGATCATTAGCACGAGAAGGTTTTACTGGTGTGCTAGTGTTATATGTTGTACAGTTCTGGCACTTGGGTCACATCTGTGTTAAGATATTGCAATGAAATGATTTAGCTGTGATGTTGCAAGCTGTCTTTGATGATAAGAGAATGTATTCACATTAGTAACAGCATTTTTTATTGGCAATGGTTGTACTAAATATACAGTAGCAGGAATTGTTTGCCGCTCATTTAGTGATGAAACTAGATTGTGCTGAAATCAGACACATCTTTTCCAGGTGTGCTTGACTGTGCAGATCTAAGACACAAATGCTATTTTGTGTGTCCTCTTGCATAATTTGTTCCTAATATGGGGTATCACATCTTGGTGAAGTAGTGGCATCGAATTACTGTATGTTACTGCATTTCATTGCAATTGTGTTACCTGAAACTGCTAGTAAAACTTAATGTTGTATATAGTCATTGTTTTTCCTGTATATTTATTTATTCCCAGATTACTAGACATGTCTTATCTCTGATATAATTTCTTATGTGTCATTATCGTTTTTGAAGAAACGTTGATATTTATGATAAATTATGTGATGTGTTACAGAATGAAATGATTGTGTTGTTGTCGATTGTTGTTCCTTTTAAGGTTAATGAAGTGGTGTGAATATTGTTATATAATGTGTGAGATGGGAGAAGGAGCTGGAAAGTTATTGTGGGCTGGGGGAGGAGGGGGCAGTCTTCACGGCTTTAGATTAGCTTTAGTGGTTTGGAAAGGGGTATTTTTGTAATGAAGTTTTGTATGAGAGTAAGTCACAGTTAGCTGAAATAAAATCAGGAGTTGGATTATGTGTGAATGTAGCCAGTGGAAAGTTTATTTATCTATGATTTTTGTTTTTACCCATCACTGATGTTTTCTCGTTTCTGTTATCCCTTTTAAAGTATTGTGTGTTCATGGATGCAACTGAATACCCTACCACTTAATATATTAACATGATAAGCCTTCTTATTTTTTTAATGTCTTGATAGATTAGGTGACCGATGTCCGGAACAACTTTAAAATCCTTCCAGTATCTTTTCTTACTCTTTCCCTTAAGGTTTACAATGTTTCTTAGCCTTTTGTTATCATGTTTTTTATCCACTTGCTCCCTTGTTGATTCAACTTGACCTTTGCCAGCGGTGTATTATTTGTACATTCCAGCAGGCTGAATGTATGTTGCATTAGCAGTGTAGTAGCTTATATTTGTGGTGTGTAGTTGTGAGATCCACACTTGGAGTGTTTTCTGGGCGACTTTGTGTGTCCTCTTTCCTGTAGGCAAATGCGGAGTTACTATCTACAACAGACTACAGCACTTTCCTCCCACATATTTTTAATATGAACATTCAGAATGATCTTGTCGTTCCTTGTGGGCAGTGCATAACATAAGCAGATGTCTTACTGTCATTACATAAACAAAGGAGAAGCAGTTTTTCTTCATTCTGCTCTTGACATCTCACTGAAAATGATCATAGTTTTTGCTTTGTTAACTTTTTGTGTGATACATAGTTTGTTTGTTACATAGTTTCTTTTATTGTATCTAACATTATTTAACAATACTTTTTGAACTCCATGGGCTATCATCATCATCATCATCATCACATTCCATCACAAACTTGGGCCATTTAAGCATTGTGCATGTTGGTTCCAGAATTCACAAAGTCTAGTAATTTTTCAAGTAAGTGGGTGTCAGAGTCATTGTTTTCTGCAACATGGTAGCAGGTTATATATGAGTGTCAGTGATAGAATAATGTGAATTGTAAGCATGAAGAATGTGGAGTGTAGTACTTATGACATATACTGTAGTACTGTCTTAGTATTTGCTTTTCAAAACTGGGGAATGATGTGAAAAAAGCCCATGGTGCTGGTGTATGGGCAGAATTTCTATCCCTGGACCTACCAGATATGAAGTGGAAAGTCTAAAACCTACACTATAATGTTCAGTATACATTATCATCAGTTGGTTTTTATCTGTGAAACAAATCGGTGTTGTGGAGTGTTGTGGAGTGTTGTTACTGTTGTATGTAGGAAGTCTGCCTTCCCCCACCATGTGATAAAACTAAAAGTATTAAGAGAGGTATGGCAAGTAATATATGTTATATTGGAAAAGTTGCAGAGGCCTATATAATTTATTTGTTACTTTGTAAGAAGAAACTATGAAATACTGTGTATAATAATTTCTTCTTTCACATGTGTGTTTTTTCAGACATACCAGTCTGAACTGAGAGCAACTGTTTGACTTTGAATTTCAATCAGTTTGTTAATTTTTTTGTGCAGAATGGCTGAATTTGTAATGTAGCTTCTGTAGAGGGGTGAGTTACAAATTTTTGAACTTTAAGGGTGGGATAGTCACATGCACATGTCCAGTCCACTGTTTAATCTTCACCATTTAGTACAGTGCCATGGAACTCTAATGGACTAATTGATTTTGAAATAATTCTTGATGTTAATAATTTCACAATTACAATACTATGGTTTAAAAGTGTATTTTCTTTTCAAATGTGGTAGAAACATCAAAATAATTGCATGAACAATCCAGCCTTTTTTGGGCCACTTGTAATTAAAAGCAGTGTGCTATTACATGGTTACTATTTGACCCCTGATCTCTGTAGTGACTATACTAGTATCTTGCTGCAGTGTGACAGGTGGCCTCTAATTTAAATTTGTGTGCTTCTACAAAACCTGCTTATACCCAGCAAAAATTTGAGACCAAAGCAAACTGTCATTTAGGACATATTATTTAGAGTATTTTGATACTGTCCTTTGTGGAAAGTAGTCCTTAAGCAGTATCCAGAATGAGAAAATTTAAACAGTGATTTGGAGCTGCGGTGTATGGGAATACTGTAACATATTCTGTCACACATAAAACATTTGAAGGACATGAAAGGAAAATAAATTAAAAATTAGAGAAAGGTATTTGCTTTTAAGGATCTGTAGTGTAATAATATGTATAGTAACTGAATGAGTAACAATTTTCATGATGGCTGATTCAGACATATTTGTTACGCATATAATGACCAAATAACGAATTAACTAACTAACAAACTAAGTAACTCCATGGAATGGAGTCCTTCCTGAGAAGCTAATAATTCCTTGGCTAATCTAGATATTCTGCACATATTATGGAACATGAAGATTCATTACTTTGTTCACAAGATCCCCCCACTTTTCCTTATCCTCAGCCAGATGAATCTAGTGCACCTTCCCAGCCTATTTAAGATTAATTGAAACATGATCCTCTTATCTATGTGTCAGTCTTCCAAGTGGTCTCTTTCCTTCATCTTTCCCCACCATAACACACTATGCATTTCTTTTCTCCACAGTGTGTGCCAAATGTCCTGCCAGTCTCATGCCTCTTGATGTGGTCAACTGAATAATGCTTTATGAGTGCAAAGACCAGTGGCATAGCTAGGTGTCATGGTTCCTGGGGTGAGTGATCACAATCACTGCCTTCAACAAAAATTATATACTTTCAAAAAATCACGTCCATTGTTAAGTTTCTACTTGTTTGGCTCAATAATTTACAATATGTTGAGTGTAGAAAATCAAATTTTGTCATTGCAGTGTTTATTTTATTGCCCCTTAAACTCTTAACTCTGCTCCCAAGGGTGGCTACACTACTCGCCTCGCCTCCCCCCCCCAAAGATACTCACCTGCAAATTAAGAAGCTCTGCAGTATGCTATTTGCTAAAACCTTCCATTACTTTGCCCATCTTAGACCCAGTTATTTTCCTCAGCACCCTATTCTTGGAACACCCAAAGCTTGTTTTCTCCATAATGACAGGGACTGAGTTTCACACCCATACCAAACTGTAGACAAAATTATAGTGTTTATGTTAATCTTTATATTCTTACATGGCAAATTTGAAGACAAAAGATTCTGGGTTGAATGGTGACAAGAATTCTGTGAATTGAATCTGCTCATAATTCCTTCATGAATGCTATTTTCATCTATTTGTATCACTCCCAAATATTTGAATTTTGCCACATTTTCAGAGGATTTAACACCGATGTATGTGTTGCAGTGTTGTCCTGTTTTGTACACAAAACATGTATATCATTTAGTTTTCTCAGATCTTACAATATTTTTAGTTCCAACACATTTAATTAACCTAACTACTTGTAGTTTCATGAGTATACCAAACTCAATGGGAATATTACATAAACCTGCCTCCTCAGTGAATCATAGTCTCTCTTGAAGCCTCCAAATATCTCATGTACTGTCCCATTTTATTCCCATTTATTTTAAAGTTATTTGACAAATATGGAATATGACTTACAGTTGATCTGTTGTGTTGAAATCTATGCTGATGCTCCACAATAATTTTTTTACATATGGAGTAAACCTTTGCAGAAGAATGTTATATGGATTATGCAGTCCTCTTGTATGGTTACAATAGATCAGTTTTGGGGATATCTCTATTTGGCATAAAGTGGGCTGGATATTGAATTTCTCCAGAACGTCACCACACCAGCCTGGCATAACATTGTGTGGTCATTCTAAAAATGAATACTTAAAATATCTGATTTGTGTGTGGTTGTCATTTTTATGTGTGTGTTCTGTCGTGTTGCATATGAAGCAGAAGAGGCCTGAGCACTGTTTTTGGCATTTAAGTTTCAAGCAGTAACTGGGTCAGGTCATAGCTTGATTTCTGCAAGTAAAGATAATGGATATATAATGAAAAGATTTAGTTTTGAGGACAGTTCAAGCTCTGCTTAAGGTCTTGCAGTTTTTTAGTCTGTTTTTTCAATAGGTATACTTGTCCTTGTGTTGTTAATATGTTTCCTGATTAATGCAGAAAGCACAAACTTTTCAAGCATTTTTCAGTTGCAGATGACATTTCTCATGTGGAAATGGACATTGTCTCCATTTCAGTTCTGAATAAAACTGATGCTGGTGTCAATGAAAAGATATGTACTGTGCATTTTCTTCCTTTTTAGAATTACTTGTGGTATGTCTTTATGGATGTTATATCTTAGTTACTATGATTACTCTGTACAAATGAAACAAACCATGTTTGTTAAATAGAATGCAGACAAGTTTTGAGCAATTTTAAAGATGCTCATAAATTACCACATACCAGATAATTAACAATATCAAAAATAAATACCATCAGTTATGTACACATACAAGTCTGGTAAAATAACTACCAGCGGCAAATATAGATTGGAAATGGGACAGTTGTTGCCTATTTTAAATCACTGTTCTTGGATTCACCTAGAGAGATGTGTTGAACTCTGGGCACCTAGTATTATTCATATGCCATGCATTAAAGATATTGTTCTTGCTACTTCAACAGAATGCACTTACAATTGCAAGGTGTTGAAATCATGTTATGTTATAATATGTAACCTACTTAATCCAAAATATGTAGGAGACTACATATAATATGTAATATGTAATACAATTTAAATATCTGTCACCTGTAAGTGAATTTTGCTGGAGTTGTGTGAAGAATCTGAGCACATAATTTGAAATATCTGGTAACCCATTTGAGATTTTATAGTATGTTACTGCTGCAGCACCCTACTTTATGGAAGTAACTTTTAAGTTGCCAGTGATAAAAAGAAAGTGGTGGGTCATTGTGGTGAGATTTTGTATGGAATATAAGCATATGATGTTTTGTTAGTTTGTAGATTATTTAATGACTGTATCTACTGAGAGGAGTGGCTCACTATATTCTATAAAGGGCAGTTTTAACTTACCAGTTTGGCCTTCACCTTAAGAGCAAAGGCAAATATGTGTACTTTTTGCAAGGAAAGCTTTGTCATTTACAGTCATAAAAATATTATGTTATTACATTACACCTCATTATGTGTGGGTTCGAGTGTACATAACAGTATATTGCTGAAATGTAAATTATTATCATTATTATTATTTATGTGATCATAATACTCTACACAACCACAGATTCCCTTCACAACATATGAAGTTTTTATTGACTGTCAGGGCTGTTCCTTGTGACTCACTCCTTCAGCTGGATGCTTCATGATCTGTTCAGTAATACAGATATAACATTGCTTCAGTAACTGTAACCTGCAACCAAGCCAACTGTGCAGAAACAAACAGTATTTTCAGATGTTTGAATAACTTATCATTAATCTTCTCTATGAGTGTACAAGAGGGGAACATTAAGATGTGAATGGGATCTCCAGCAACAATAAGTAACTAATAGTGCATACTTAATGTAGAAGGCTTTTAACTTTTTAACCCTCTTACTGTTACAGGCAGAAATGTTGAACTATATGGAAAAGCTGGGAGTAACTGTTGTTTAGAATCAGGAGAGAACTGTCAAATTTGGCAGAATGCTATATTTTTCTGTATTGAGTCAAATAAGCAGGTTATTGTAGTAAAAATGTTAACTTTGGATAAAATAATTGAAGTTAAAATTATCTGTTTTATGTAGTTGGGTTACTTCATTATGAAGTAATTTACTTGTTATGCGATATGACTAAGGGTGTTTGATTTTCATGTCTCAGAATATATATTGCACCTGCTGAATAGATTTACAGTTGCTGGCAGCTCTGTATGTGACTCATTAATAGGGGAATTTTCTCAGATGGGTGTAATTGTTGATATTGTGTAAGATAATTCTCTACTGCCTGTAATATTTTATTATTGGTGCTTTTCATTTCCTCTTCACAAGTGTGCATTAAAGATTGTGATGATTCTCAGGACAATTGTTCTTCCTCATTTATTGTGCAATAACTTTCAACTTAAACACATTACAACACAATGACATATATAAATAATTAATTTGATTCCAGTACACACAAAGCAAGAGGGGAATTGAGGTATTCCATAACAAGGTATTTCATATGGTACACTGCTTGTCTAATATAGACTGGTGAGTAAGTTACACTGTGCACATAGTGTAGCCTGCTAAGCATGTGTCACTGCTCACCTACTATAAGTCTGGGTGATGGCCTGGTTCCTGTTTTCTTTTATCTTTTGCCATAATGTTCTCCTCGGTGTTCTTTTCTCCAGTGCTGTTAATCTAATGTTCATCCATTGGAGGGCGAAGTAAAATTTAGTAGCAAATATGAACTCTCTTCTTCAACTTTGACTGTGACATATCTGTCTTGAATGTCACAACTTCCTCATCTTTTAGGTCGATGTGAGTATACTGATTGTTGGTTTGTCGTAATTCAGGAAAACCAAGCTGTTGTCTGCAAAGTGACAGTGGTTCATTGGCTTGAACAAAAGGTACTAGATAGGGTTCATTGACTTTTTCAAGGTATCAGCAATGGTTCATTGACTTGTTCTGCTTCTTGCACTGTGCTTAATGTTGCAAAAACTGAATTTGGACAACATATTAATGATGAACCACTTATATTTTTCAGAACATATTGGAATTAGAATTAGAATATTAGTCAAGTCAACATATGACATTATGAAGTACAGAGCATGGGGTGGGGGGCTAATTCTCCTAAGACTATATTTATGCCAATGTGCTACCCATGTAAAATAGTACACCCTCATACCAAAGTGCAAGAAGTATTGCTCTGTTTCATCTCATTTATTAATATTTACAATATGATTTCTGTGTCTCTCATATTTCCCTTGTATAGAACACCCACTTACAACCATGTATAAGAGTCTCCTAATTTCATACTCCTGTAATCTTTGCACACAGTTAAAGTCTACTCTATAACCTGCCATGAAGGCACAGGGGGTGCTATAGGTATAGCTCTACTCTTCTTTAAACCTTGATGCTAGATAGGGGTGGGTGGTCATTGCCATGCCCCAGCCATTTTACTACCAAGAATCACCCGATACCCATGTTATAGGAGGCTGGGTGGGCACCAGGTTCAGTCTGGATGGGTGTGGCAAATTTGCCCCTACTGGGATTCAATCCCCGGACTGTTCAGCCCTACCGAACCGCTATACTGACTATACTATCCTGGCCGTTGTAATCTTTGTGCACTCAACACATTTCTTAAAAATTGTATCATCCTTTTTGTCTAGCCACTTCCTGCTCAAAAACTGCTCTCTCCATCTCTTTGTCTCTGCACAATTTAGAAGTATGTCAGTGTAAGTATCCTCACCTCTGCGTAATGGACATTTTCCCATGTATCCCATAACTTAACCCCTTCGTTCTCCGAATCACACCATTTCTAAACCATGCTCAACCACTTCTGTCATTTCCACTGTCATGTATTGCATAAACCCCCCCCGTCCACTTTAATTTCACTGTTACAAAACTAATGAACACCTAAGCCTAATATTTACCTCTGTATGTCATTATGCCTACGTTTGAGCATATTGTGTTTGACAGTTACACAACTCTCTTGAAGGTTGTGAGATAGATCCTAAACCAGTTTTATACAGCTGCTCCTCTAAATCTCTGCCCAGCTTCCAAATCTAATATTCTGCACCTGCCATTAGTTGCAGCCCCTTACAAGTTCATTTTTCTGATGTGCCTGACCCTGCACCAAGATTTAATAAGCAAATACAGCCCTACTGAGTTCCAGTTCTGCTACTTCATTTACATCATTTCCAGTTATCCTTACAATGTCTTGCAAGATCTCCCTTGGAATCCATCATGTACTCTCCCATCCCTTTTCTAGCCTCATATTTCCACCCCATACAACAATCTGAATTCACATATTATTGCATATATGTTCTGACAAAATCCTGATCATATTTTGTGTATTGGCTAGGCAATTGTTCAAAACATTTTGATTTGAATAGATGTGGTTTGTAAAATGTGTAATTCTGTGATATTTTTAAGAGAAACTGTAATGACAAAGTCCCTGTGAAACATGACAGAATAACGGTTAAGAATTGGTATGCCTATATCTTGTGGCATGCTTGCATGTTAATTATGTTTATTCAGACGTGTCATGACACATCACAGGAATGTTTCTTCAAAATGCTGTAATGTTTCTTGTTAATCTGTGTCAATTTGTTATTTTGTTCATTACTATGTCATTGACTCTTATTTGTGCAGACTTATTAAACAACATAGAAACAATTCTTCAGTTGGTGTACTGTTAGCCTCTAATTTTTTCACTACATATGCACTTATTTCCAACTGAAATATTACAGGAATTTTTGTTCCAGGTGCTGTAATGTTATTCTGACATTGTGTGCATGTCTTCTTCTTGTTCTGTTGGGTACTGTTCGCTGTGTACATCCTTCCACTCCCACAGACCCAGATGACCAGATTCAGCCTCTTCCAACATATGGTAGCTCTGCTCCTGAACTTTAGCTCCAAAATACTTGTCACTTGCTCTTTCTATGAGGAATTCTGATCTCCTTGAACCATCTGCTTCATACTTTCCATATCCATTGTAACTTTTATCTTCTGGTGTTCCAACTCCAGACATTTCTGCACCTTTTTCTTTTGTGAAAGTGTCATTTGGCCCTGGAGTCTGCAATCTTCTGCTCGCCAGTTTTGGATGACTTGTTACTGACAGACTAGTCATTGAGTGTATTGGGATGAAAAACTGCAGCCTGTCGTGAGATGTTTCATCAGTGCCCTCATATATCTTGAATATTGCGTCTGTGCTATATGCTCGCCTCTTCTGAAATCCTGGTTGGGGTGTGTAATCATGTACCAGTTTTTCATGTTGCTCATTGTTTTGAGCTTCATGTCCCATGTCACCACATTTATCTAAATCAGGAGGAGCCTGGTCACATTTTTCTCCAGGAAATAATTTTTCCTTGATTTTGTTTAGTATCCAAAGTATAGTTTCAATAAATAGAACAAAAGCTGCAAATCCAAATCCAGCACCAAGAAGAAGAAACATCCCCATTACATCTTCCAGGGTCAATTCTTTTTCCTCTACTCTTGCAGCTCGCAGTGATTGTCCACTAGAAGCCTGCAGAGAAAGGCAGCACATTTTTAGCATGGAATGTAAACCACTTTGGACATCCAGACATTCATGGGATATAATATTAAGATGAAAATTTATAGAGCAGTAGTGGTATTTCAAATAATGGTTCAGAAGTGTTGACCATACATAAAATCGTTGAGAGAAGATGGAAAGTCCTCCAGTGCAATTTTATATCTTAAGTTATAATAAAACTGCAACATATTACAAACATGTAACTTATCTGATCTTGGTAAAATATAGTTTTTATTTCATGAAGTATGAAGTATGGATGGGTTCCAGGACTTTGGAAGGTATGAGTGTGGTAGTGGATCAAGATTACTGTATGAAGAAGAACTAGAAAAAAAGTGTTTTGTTGTATGATAGATGATGGGAATAGAGGCTTTTTAAGAAGTGATGAGTTGGTGGTTGATGAGAAAGCTTTTACACTGGATTATGTTTGGGAAAACTTTCAGGTGGGAGCTAACATGCTGGCTAAGCATCCCTTTGCATGTGTATGACATGAACTGGGAAAGGCAATACAAGCCAGAGACAAGGGGTAGAGGTTGAGGTGTAAGTAATGCAAGGAGAGATGTATTGGTTGTGATATCAAGGAGGGATCTCATATGGGGCTAGGTCCAGGAGAGACTGATACGGTGAATGAGCTCTCTTTTGTTGAACAAAGACTGGTCCATCAGTTGAGAAAGGATAGTTCAGGATGAAGGCTGTGGATAGTAGCGGGTGAAGAATGAAAGAAACTTTAAAGAATTGAGGCAGGAGAGGCTTATCAGCTGACTGAGAGGGCAGCTGTATGGTCCCACCTGACATGGAATGTAAGTGAAATAGTGAGCCAGCATAATGACCAAGAAGTTGGTTAATGTGAATAGAGGAGGAGGAAAATCAGGTTGGATGGGGGCCACCTTGGAAGTGGCTCTGAAATAAAGGACTGGAACAAATGAAGAATGAAAGATTGTGGCAGGTTTATTAATTCCATTAAACAACTCAGTTCAAATCCTAATGCTATCATTTGTTTTACAAAATATTTCCACTGGAGCATGGGTATTTTAAAACCCATTCTAACTCTCCTTCCAAATAAGTAAAATCTGTATCTAATTCATCAATGTACTGAGGGCCCAGTATTTTCTGTTCATAGAGTACATAGGCATTCTCCAGCTTAAAAAAATACTCTTATTCTTATGAAACATTTAACTCAATCTTGTGGTTTATTCAAGATTCTTCTTCCTTTATAAACGACAAACATTGTACCTGCTGACTCCTCACATACAGGAATCCAATTTTATCCCCACATAATCTAAGTAACAGTCATGGATGTGTTCCAGATAACTTGTCACCTTACTTGTCAAATCACATATCAACAACCACCAGACCACTGGTATGGATAAATAGTTGGTAGCCACCCAGTAACTATTAGCAAAGTAGTCCCAGATCTCATAACAGGGATCCAGAGTACTGCCGTCTCTTAGAATGGAAGGCAGTCCAAAATAACCTCGGCAACAAATTTTGGTATGCTGTACATTTGCACCCACCCATGTAACAGTAGCATACAAATAATACAAAGCATCAATCTTTTCCTCCAGTTCTGAAATAAAATTTAGATGCTCGCCTTAATATGGCCTAAGCAAGTATAAAAATCTTCACTTATTTGTGAAATATTAAGAAGAAAACACCTCTAAGTGATTGTGGATATAAGATATGTAACTGATAAGGCATTTATTGCGTACAAGTACTGACCGCAAGCAATTTTCCAGATGCTGAACGCCTCAGGTCCCACTCTAAGTCTCGCGTAAGCTTCCTGAAGAGGCCACTTTGTATGATGCGCAAGATCATCTGACTCATCACGTTGCTGTGTGGTGATCGGGGCATGAATATGAGTGCCACATTAAAGGGCACAAAACAGTCTGTCCCTAAGTGCAGGTATGAGCGTTTGCTTTCAGACCTGCAGCAGTGATAAAATACATCTTGTTGATCCTTAACCAATGAAAATGATGCCCCATCTATACTCAACATTCATATACATAAATCTTGTACAAACTGAATTGTAATTAAATACTTAAATAAGTGAATAATTACTGTAAACTTTCGCTATTTTCTTGAAAAATCCCACAATATGAGAAATTGTGATGCACAAATTTAAGGTATGGGAAAAATGAAGCAACTTCAGACAGGAGATATGATAATATGTAAATTAATGATAAGTATAAATGAAAATATTTGTGTTGGTGTTTGTTGGAATAACGTTGGTGTTCCTGGCCAAATGTTCACGGGGTGATCAAACAACAATGAGTGGATGCTGAAGGGGGAGAGAGACGACTTTGTTTTTTATCCAAGTCCTTATACTTACTTACTTACTTACTTACTTACTTACTTACTCCATGGTGCAGAGTCTTTCTTGAGAAGCTAACTGGTCTGCAGCTAGTCAAGAAACTCCCCGCATTTCACGGAACCTGAAGGTTCATTACCGCACTCACAAGCGTCCGCCACCTGTCTCTATCCTGGGCCAGCCCAATCC
>Ga0123357_10000633_pt1 | contig 34821 bp, 29 predicted proteins | sample TergutEmb28metaG_FD_89873 | JGI IMG/M metagenome (GOLD analysis project Ga0123357, IMG submission 89873) | Embiratermes neotenicus P4 segment gut microbial communities from Petit-Saut dam, French Guiana - Emb289 P4 | ecosystem: Host-associated > Arthropoda: Insects > Digestive system > Gut ... | reverse complement strand
GATTTCGCGGTTGATTTCCACATCGTCGACGAGCAGTATCGTGACGCCGGAAAAATCCGGCGTTTCCTTCGCGTCGGCCGGCGCCGCTTCGGAGCCTCCGAGTTGCCCTCCCGCGACGCCGTTTATCGCCTCGAGAACGACGGAAGGAAAGATCGGCTTCGTAATAAATTTGGCGAAGCCCGCGTCGCGCATCGCGTTTTCGATCTCACTCCACCTATGCAATGAAGCCATGAATATGACCGCGGCTTTATCCGATTCCTCCATCACGCCGTCCAGTGTTTCAAGCTTTCCCCCGTCGAGCAGGTCATAAGCGAGAAAAATGGCGTCGTATGGCGCGCGCGCTTCCTTCGAACGCGCAACGCGCGCGGCCATCGCCTCGACCGTTTCGGCTTCCTCGGCGCTCACTCCGTGCCATTCGGCGACGGTCCTCAAATAGACCCTATCCTCGGCGTTCGCGTCCGCGACAAGAATTCTTATTCCCTCCCGGTTGAAACCGCTCTTTCCGGTTTGCGCCTTGGCATGCTCGAGCCGGACGTCAAACGTAAAGGTGGAGCCTTTGTTGAGCTCGGATTCGACCCCGATCTTTCCGCCCATCTTCTCGACAATCGTTTCAGAGATGACAAGGCCCAGCCCGGTGCCGCCGTACTGCCTCGTGATGCTTCCGTCCGCCTGTTCAAACGCGTTGAACAGCCGCCCGAGCTGTTCGTCCGTCATTCCGATGCCGGTGTCTGAAACGGTAAACCTCAGGACGCTGGCGTCGGCTTCTCTCAGCGCCTCCTCCACCGACAGCTTAACGACGCCTCCCTCGGGCGTGAACTTGATCGCGTTGGAGACGAGGTTTGTAATCACTTGGGTGAGCCTGAGCTCGTCGCCTATATACCGCGTGTCCGTGCCTTTACCCATACGGAAGCTCAGTTTGATATCCTTTCGTTCAGACATCTCTATCATGATGCCGCTTACTTTCATCAATATCTCCTCGATATACATCGGGGAAACGCTAAGCTCGAATTTCCCGGAATCGATCTTGGACATATCCAGAATGTCGTTGATGATGCCCAGCAGATGCGACGCCGACACGTCGATCATGGACAGGCAATATTTCAGCCTGCCCGTATCGCTTGTGCCCTCCGCGATTTTAGCCATTCCAATGATCGCGTTCATGGGCGTCCGCATTTCGTGGCTCATCCTGGACAAAAACTCGCCTTTGGCGCGGTTGGCCCTCTCGGTGATCTCAAGGAGGCGAAGCTTCTCCTCGGCCTCTTTCAGTTCGCCGATGTCCGTAAAGCTCTCCAGCAGCGCCGGGCGGTCGTTATACCAGATTTTCGCCACCGACTTGATGATCGGGAGCGTCTCTCCATTCGCTTTCATCAATACCCGTTCGGACCGGTGAACTTCCAGATTCTTGTCCGTAATCGGACACGCGCCCTCCGCGGCCGGGCAGATCAGCTTATGACATTTCTTCCCGATGAGCGCGCTCTTATCCTCCCCATACATGCGCTCCGCGACCGGGTTTATGTCCAGCATCTCATGCGTCTCGGCGTCAACGACGACGATGCCGCACTCGACATTGTCCAAAATCGTCCCGACACGCTTCAGCTCGACGTCCCTCATATCGCTGACATATTTATAGAGGATGAGCTCGAACGCGACCGATATCAGGATGACCAGCCCGCATACGATGTTGTACGCCTCCGCGTTCGGCATCTTCGCGGGGGCTTCGTGATAGTATCCGATAAGCAGGGAAGAAGCAAAGGCGACCATGATAAAAACCGTCAATTTAATCCTATCGCGACTGTTAAACGTGGAAAAGAAGTACAGCGGGCCCAGCGCGAGGACAACATACCACCGCATCACCGCGCCGACGTCCACCGAATAGGCCCAGATATTGATAGACAAGCCGACGAGCACCATCATGGTGATCGTGGCGGCTCTCGGCCCGCGTATCTGGTCGATAACGAACGCCGCGATACAGACCAAGACGCTCAGCGCCTGCGTTATAATCAAAAAATACATGCGCGTGAACAGCACAAAAGCGATACCGTGTGAGAAATACAGCAAAGCCGAAAGGATCGTTATGAGATTCAAGACCACATATTCCGCGTAGCCATGTTCGCTGAGGAACCTTTCCTTATGAAAGAGCTTATCCAAGGTTATCACCCCATCCAATTTCTTTTCCGTATTTTGGGGCATCTATCGACAAAATTTATCTCCATATTAGCCGGAAAGGCCCTTCCGGGCGCGCTGGCGAAAGCCGCGGCGGCGACGCAGACCGGCGCACCCGGCAAAGCGAGCCGGGCGCGCCGCTTCCCTTGTCATCCCTTCGCCCTGGGCAAGTCTCCTATATAAAGGGTTTTGCCCAAGGGAGCCAGTACTTTTAGAACGGTATCCAGCCGCGGGTTCGTATAGCCCTTTTCCATGCGCGCTATGACCGGCTGTTTAACGCCGCTCATCTCTTCAAGTTTTTTCTGAGAGATGCCCTTTTCCGCCCTCGCGTTCGCGAGCTCAACCATCATCGCCACGCGCAAATTGGAGACGGCCCGCTCCTCTGGCAGTAGCAGCTCACGCGCTTCGTCCCAGTTATGCCCTTTAGGGCTAATCTGTTCGTCACTCATCGCCTTTGCTCCTCTCACAGAAGACGTCGAACACGAGTGGCTTTTTCCCCCTACCCATACGACACCATTATACTCAAAAGTTATCGTCACGTCAAGTACTTTCAAGTTATTAGCCGAACCTGTTTTTGCGCCCGCTCGGCTCTGGCTTCGCGCGCCTCTGCCGGCAATGAATCACCCGTCGATTACGCGATTACGGTTCGGCGGACGCGTTTCCGCGCCCGCGTCTGCCGACGAGCGCCGCCACGGCGATGCCGATCGACACGCCGATCATGTCAATTCCCACGTCGACCGGGCTGGCCGTGCGCCCCGCGACGAAAATTTGATGGATCTCGTCTGAGCTGGCCACCAGCAGCGCCAGCAAAAACGCGCCAAAAAAGCGCCGGCCTCGCTTGCCTTTCCCCCACGCCGCCGCCAGCAACCCGCATCCAAACCCCAAAAGCGCGTACTCGCTGAGATGCGCGCCCTTGCGCACCGGATATTGCCAGTCCTCGATCACCTTTTCCCGCCGGGCCTCGGGCCAGCTCTTAAAATCCGCGTACCGAACCCGCGCGATCTGTTCCGCCACCCACCGGCTCTTCTCCCCCGACTGCCCTCCGTCATCCGACGAGAACCCATAAATCATGCAAACGCTCAATACGACAACCAACAGCGCTATCCAGCGCGTGAAGTTGATTCGCTTTCCCATGCCCTACCCTTTCCTACGGTTCTCAGCAGCCCCTAGCCGTCGATGGCACGGCCAATACGCACCATTCTCAAAGAGCGACGCAAAGGCGATCGAACTCCATAGAATCGGCGGATGCACCTCGGGGCCGCATCCGCCGTTATCTTCGCCTGGAAAGCTACCGTCCCTGCGCGGTAAATATCACGCCCACTGTCTTGACAATAAGCTTGAAGTCCAGCAATAAGCTCCGGTTCTGGACATAGCACACGTCCAGCCGCACCCATTCGTCAAACGTCAGGTCATTGCGCTGAGGTGTGATCTGCCAAAGGCAGGTCAACCCAGGCGTAACCGCAAGGCGCTGCCAATGATACTCGTCATACAGCGCCACTTCGCGCGGCAGCGGAGGCCGCGGCCCCACGATGCTCATATCCCCGCGCAGCACATTCACCAGCTGCGGCAGTTCATCGATGCTCACCTTGCGGATGAGGCGCCCGACGCGCGTCACGCGCGGATCGTCCTTGATCTTGAACACCGGACCGTCCATCTCGTTCTTGTGCATCAACTCGTCCAAATGCTGGTCGGCGTCACCCACCATGCTGCGAAACTTGTAAAGATTAAATTCCTTGCCCCCGCGCCCGCAGCGCTTCTGCACATAGATCGCCCCCGCGCTATGGTCGTCCAATAGGATGGCCAACGCCGTGACCAGCATCACCGGCGAAAGTACAACCAATGCGATAACGGAAAATATCACGTCAAACAGCCGTTTTTCACGCCAATACCAACGCTTGTCCGCCCCAGGTGGATCCTCCGTCAGTACGGGCCTTACTCCCGAGATCTGTGGCAGATTCACTTCGTCTCCACCTTTTCGAAACCGCACTTAAGCGCGCCTCGAATGATCTAGCACATTCTTTCCACTCGTACCGCGTCACTTCATCCGCGCAATTTACGCCATCACAAGCGCCACAGCGTCCGCGATTCAGCCGCCCGGCGCGGCTGTCGGGTCGGGCGCCGCGCCGGCGTCCGGCTGGTCCGGCCCATAGATGAACGCTTTCAGCAATTGCGCGTTCTTATCAAAGTTTGGTTTGATGCACCACACGCTGCCGAACATCCCCGATTGGAAAGTGCCGTCGGCCGGGATTCGGTACTGCTCGATCGAATCCGCGCTAATGCCGACGCCGAAGCTGGCCAGCGAGAGGACGTCCATCAGGCTCAAATTGGTCTCGACGCTTTGAAAAGCGGTCCCCACCACGGACGCGAGCTGCGCGGGGTTTTCCCCCTTCAGCTTGTCGAGAACCGCCAGCAGCACCGTGCGCTGCCGCTGCGTGCGCGCGTAGTCCGTCCCGATATAGCGGTTACGGCAATAGGACATCGCCAGCAGCCCGTTAAGATGGACCGAATCGCCGGTCTTGTCCAGCGAGTTCGCTCCATCATAAGCGCCAAAGTTTCTCACGTAGTCCCGGGCGTACGTATTGATCCACTTCCGCTCGCCCGCCGACACCGGAATATCAACGCCGCCGACCTGATCGATGACGTTGACGAGGCCCCACATATTGATCAGCACATAATCCGTAATGTCCGTGCCGAAGCACGCGTTGACCGTCTTCACGGCCAGATCGGGGCCGCCGTAGACGTTGGCCGCGTTGATCTTTCCCTTACCCTTCTGCGGCTTGCCCGGGAAACTGACCCAGGTGTCCCGCATGATGGAGGTCATCTTGGCCTCGCCCGTCGTCTTGTTGATCGAAAGGATAATCATCGAGTCCGTGCGGTCGTAGGAAGATCTGCTGCGCGAATCGCCACCCAACAGCAGGATGTTCCACCAGTCGGACGCCTGGTCAGTGGACGTCTGATCTACGGATGCTTGATCCACAGCTGCCTGATCGGCGGCCGCCGGCTCTGTCGTCGCCGCGGGCGCTTGGCTCTCCGCGAACGCGGCCGGCCCAACGGCGGAAACCGCCAGAAGCAGGACAAGCAAAATACTCAGCAGTTCCTTGATTTTCCTAGATTTCATCGTTGTTCTCCCTCCACGATCATCTTACGGCTAAAAGCCCGCCGCACACGATCCGCGTCACGAAGCGGCGGCCGGGGTCTCGGTCAACGAATTTTCCGGCGCGGCTGGCACGAACGTCGGGTTCGGCGTGGGCGCCGCATAGACGTCCGGATACAGGAACGCCTGCGCGGACGCGACTTCGAGGCCCATGTCCTCGGCCACCGTCAGGTCATGCCCGTTAATGGGCTGAACGCTGGACGGCGTCAGCGGCGAATGGGCGTATTGCGGCTGATGGACCTTCCCGGACAGCAGCGGATCGGCGAGCGCGAGCATGTCGGACAGGTTGATGTTCGTCTTCACGCTGAGGATTGCGGCGGTGGCGAAGCTGATCAGCTGATTCTTGTCGCCCGAGAGCGCCTTTCCCATGAGCGCGGACATCGCCCGACGCTGGCGCTCGCTGCGCACCGACGGATCTTGGGACGAGCCGTCGGCCGTTACATTCGTACTCACCAACGCGCGGATCTGCGCGCCGTCGCAGTGCTGAGTTCCGGCCGCCGTGAACGCCTTCGCGCCGCCGTCGAGCGTGATATACAGATCGGACGAGAGGATCTCAACGTCCACCCCGCCCAGCGCGTCGACCACCTTCTGCATGCCGTCCGGGTCGATGGCGACGTAGCACGAGACGTTTACCTTGAACAGCTGATTAACCGCCATCATCGCGACCTCGGGCCCGGCGTAGTAGCTGACCGCGCTCAGCAGGTTGGGACCATCGTCTAAGATATCGGACTCATAGTCCCGCTGCACGCCGAGCATGCGCACGTCCCCGCTCGTCTTGTTGATCGAGATCAGCATCATCGTGTCGCTGTGCCCGAAGCGTCCGCCTGCCGCCGCCGCTGCCTGCGCGCTCATATCCGTACCCATCAGCAGCATGGTAAAATACCCGTCCTGGTCAGCCGAGCAAGGGGTGGCCATGCCCACCAACAGAGTAAACGCAGCCAGTAGCCCAATCAAACGTTTCATGAAACACAATCTCTTTCCGCCCGCGTCAGCGGAGCCTATAACAATTCCTCGAGCAGGCCGTCGCGCGGCCAGTCCGAGGAGAATTCGCGGTACACCTTCTCGTAGGCCTGATAATCTTCCGGGCGATGGGCGTCCGACGCGATGTAGGACACCACGCCCTGTTTGAGCAGTTTTCGCGCCGCGCGCGCGGAGGCGCTCATCAGCGGCGACCTGGCCAGGCTGTCGCAGGACAGCTGCAGCTCGCAGCCCAGCATCAGCATCTTCTCCACGATTTTGAAATCGCGCTGCACGAAGGCGTAGCGCTCGGGATGCGCGATCACCGGGTGAAGCCCCTGATCGATCAGCCCGGACAACAAAAACTCCCACCGGTGCGGCAGGGCCTCCACCGAGAACTCGATCAGCAGGAAGCTTTTTTCGCCCAAAAGCAACGGCTTGATCCGCTCCGGCTCCGCGCCCATCAGCGCGCTCGCGCGCAATTCGCAGCCGGCGTAAAGCGCGATTCCCTTGCCCCCGCAATACCCGCGCAGCGCCTCAAATCCCTTGTGGACGCGCTCGATCTCGCGCGGCTCCCGCACGTGCGGGGTGGCGATGATCCGGTCGACCCCCATCTCGCGCGCGACACGCACCATCGCGATCGCCATCTTGGCGCTTGTCGCGCCGTCGTCCACGCCGGGGAGGACATGGCAGTGCACGTCCAGCAATCCCTTGCCGCCCATGTCCTCGCCTAACCCTTTGCGGCGCTGCGGGAATTTGAATTGTATTGCCTATAATAGCGCGAGCGGCGGTAGTAGTAGTGGGAGGCGCTGTTCTTGCGGTTCACGAAGTTGAGCACCACGCCCAGGATGTCGGCGTCCGCCTTGCGCAGCTGGTCCACGACCTCCTTGGCGTGATCGCGCTCCACCGCGCCCGAGCCCACCACCAATAGCACGCCGTCTACCCCCTTGGTGATCATCGCGGCGTCCACGAACATCCCCAGCGGGGGCGTGTCCAGGATCACGTAGCGATAGCGGCGCCGGGCTTCCTCGAGCAGCCTGGCAAAGCCCACGCTCTGAATCACCTTGGTGGTAATCGCGTCTTTGTGGCAGCTGTCGATCATGGCCACGTTGCGCACCGGCGTCATGAACGCGATGTCGTCAAAGTCGGCCTTGCGGTTGATGTAGTCCACGATGTCTCTCGGACTGCGCGCGCCCATGTACATGCCCAGCGATGGATTGCGGAAGTCCATATCGATGAGCAGCACCATATGGCCTTCCTCGGCCAGCTCGGAGGCCAGCATGATCGCCACCGAGCTCTTGCCCTCGGACGGCGCGGTGGAGGTCAGCGCGATCGCCTGCACTCCCTCCTCGGTGGCGGAAGAAGCAAACTTGAGATTCATCGCCAGGGTTTTGATGTCCTCGCGGGTCTCGAGCGAAACCGATTCGAGCAGTGTCTTCCGGTTCTTCGCCCGGGTGCGCAAGTAGGCTTGCATTTCTTTCCTATAGCCTCCGATGCGCGCAAGCACCGGCAACCCCAGCGCAATTTCGATATCCTTGTCGGTTCGAATCGTGGTATTGAGCATCTCGACCGCCAGCACGATGCCCGCCACCAGCAGCAGTGTGACCACAAACGCCAGCGCGGTGTTGCGCGTGCGCGCCGGACCGGAGGGATCGAGCGGCAGCGTCGCCTTGCTGGCCACGTCCACGCTATCGATCTTGGTCAGCCCCTGCATATAGGTCACAAACACGTCGGTGAGCGCGTTCGCGGCGTCGCGGCTGGTCACAGGGTTGCCGCTGGTCACCGCCACGGTCAACACGCGGGTGTTGGTTACTGACGAGACTTTAATGGTGAGCGCCTTGTTGAGGTCGTCGATCGTCGCGTAACCCATCCGCTGCGCGACCTGGCTCAACACCTCGTCGGTCTGCATCAGTTCCTGATAGTCGCCCGCGAACGACGCGCCCGCGCCCGTGTCGTAGCGCAACTGGCCGGTCGCGTCGGTATAATCGATCAGCACGTAGAGCTTGGCTTCGGCGGTGTATTCATTTTGAGCGAAAAGCTTGTAGTAGGTTCCGGCCGCCAACCCCACCACGATCGGCAGAATGATCAGCCAGACCAACCGCTTTTTGAGTATCGCAAGGATGTCCTTAATCGTCAACTCGGTCATACCGCGCCTACTTTCCTGGTGTATTGCCTAGGAAGGTTGCTCGGCCGCCGATTTTAGAACCGCGACCATCGCAATTTAAAAAACACGAGAATTCTTCCCTAATTATAGCTCGTGAGAAATTTTTGTCAATTGCCCTAGTGGGCTCTCGCGGACCTCGACTGTTCATCTTCTTCGAAGTTCTCCTCTCCAACATTAGGCACATTGCATATCCGCGTATATTTTACCCCATATTAAGTGATCATACCATGTCAACACAAAAAGTGTGTAAAGAATTTCGAAAAACTCGCGACAAAATTGTGTTCAATCGAGGCCGCGGCTCGATCTTTCATAAAAAAAGCCTCGCTCTCTATTCATCGTATAGGCTGTTATAGCGCGCGATTTCCTCGCGGTGGTCGTCGACGTAGCGCGACAGCGCCAAGTTAATGACATCATTGACGCTACTGCGCTGCATGTGCGCGATCTTCTGCGCCTGCTGGTGCAGACTCGGCCGGATCAGCAAATTCAGGCGCTTAGACTTGATCTCCGATGTATTATGCATATATTCTGTATTATATGTGTTCTGCTTACTATATGTATATTGTGTATTTTGCTCAATTTGCGCTATATCTGCATTATCTGTTTTAGATGTATTTTGTGTATTATACACATACCCATTATCTGCATTAGACTTGTATTGTGTATTAGTCGCATCATCTGTATGTTCAGCGTTCTGCGTCGGAACGCTGATAAAATTCAGCGCGGGATTGTTTGACTTGAACTCTTTTTTAGCCGGCATGGAGCTTCCCTCCCGATACATTCAGCATGGTCCACAACTCATCAACGAGCGCGTCATAGTCCAGCGACGCGCTGGACTTGGGGGCGTAGGAAAGCAAATCCTTCCGGCTGGCGGCGGCCTCGCGGGCGGCCACGGTCTCGCGAATCGCGGTACCGAAGACTTTCGTGCCCAGCGCCTGAGCGGTCTGTTGCAGCAGGGTGTGCATATCGCGGCTGAGGATCGCGCGCGGGCTGTAGCGGGTGACCAGGATGCCCCAAACGGCCAGCCGCGGGTTGCAATACCGCTGCACGGCCTCGATGCTCTGATAGAGCTGGCCCACGCCCTGCAAGCTGAACACGTCGGCCTGCGCGGGGACGATCACGCCGTCGGCGGCGGTCAGCGCGTTCACGGTCAGCGTGCCCAGCGCGGGCGGCGTGTCCACGATCACGAAATCATAGTCGGGAAGCAGCGGAGCCAGCCCTTCGCGCAGCCGGTATTCCTTGCCCGTCATGGTCAGCTCCATATCCGCCGCGTGCAACTCCGGGGAGGCCGCGATCAGCGTGCGGCCCGGCGCGCCTTGCGCGCACGCTTCCGGCTTCGCCTGCCGCGTGAGCAACTGATAAGCGCCCGGCAACCCTTCTAGCGCGCCCAGCACATAGCTGAGATTGCCCTGCGCGTCCAGATCGACAAACAGCACCCTCTTGCCGCGCGCCAAAAATCCGGCTCCGACCGCGTGCGCCGTCGTCGTCTTTCCCACGCCGCCCTTCTGATTTGCCACCGCGACCACCGTCGCCGCCATCACCATACCTCCGCGCCCTGGGATAATGATACAAAGAGTATAACACCGCGACGCGGTGTTGTACAGAAAAATATGTGCTTACAGCATATTATACATATAATACCACATATACATATTATATGTATAATCTCGTGTGTCAGCTATTCATTAGCATCTTCAAAATTTCCTGCATCAATTTGAAATTGTAATTTATTGGTGTTGAAAAATGATGAGTTTTTCGCGCGGGCGCGCGTACGCGAGAGTTATACACATCATGTGTATTACGGTGATTTGCTTTTCATCCGCCGGCCTTTATGATATAATAAAACATCCGTACGAAGCCGATATGGGAGGTCAAGCGGAATGGCAAAAAGGCGCGGAAACCCGGCGGGAGAACCCGTGCAAATCTCGCTGATGGACGCCGTACAGGTTGCGAGCGCATTCTCTGACCAGGACGTCGCGCCCGCGGCGGAGCAGCACGGCCTCGAAGCAATGACCGATCTGCTCAAGCTGCAGCTGCTGTCCGACACGACCGGCGATCCCGTTCAGGCGCTAAACTTCCGGGGCGACCTGCTGCAATCGCTGGAAACCATTCAGAACTTGATGCTCGCGGTCACCCCGTACCTGGAGCTGACCGAAGAAGCCCTAACCAACGAATACGGCGACAACCCCTTTATGCGCCACAAAATCAGCCTCTATCTGACCGTGCTAACCCACTACATCAACCAGTATGGCATCACGGACATTCCCCAGGAGCTGAGCGAGCAGGAAAAGCAGCGCTATCTCGGGTATATGTCGCGCTTCCTCGCGCAGGCGCGCGCGCAATCGCTGAACCTTTACGGCGATACCTTCGACCCCGAATATGTCTACCAGGTGTTGGAGCTGCTCGACAACAGCGGAATACTGAACGACTTACTGCCCGGCGACGTGGAAAGAACCCTGCTGATGGGCAGCGCCGACCACAAGCTGACCCCGGTCCCGCGCAGCCCCACGGCCTACATGCCGGTCAGCAAGGTTGCCAGAAAGCAACTGCTCGCCTCCACCGAGGCGCTTTCGGTGGATGTGGGCGGCGGCGCGCTGGTGGAATCGCAGATCTGGGTGGACGAGGGCACCACCCTGGACGAATTCGACATCGAGATTCAAAACACGATCGGCGAGATGATCCAGAACAACCGCGACCGCGTGCTGACCGCCACCCCCGCGCAGATCTTCCGCGAGTGCGCCGCGCTGATGGACAAGGAAAAGGTCAGCCCCGACATGGAAGACCAGGTCATGGGCGCCGTGGACAAGATGCTGTCAGCACGCGCCGTCATCGATTTTTCCTCGCAGGCGCAAAAGCACAAGCGCGTTAAGCGCCAGCGCGGCGTGGACTACGACAGCGTGCGCATCGAGGGGCACCTCATCGAGGGCAGAAAGCTTATCGTCAACGCCGGCGGCTACGCCAAGACCGCCTATCGGTTCTACGACAAGCCCATGTACTACGCCTACAGCCACGCCATGGGCCAAATCGCCACCGTCAACAAGAAGCTGCTCAACACCAGCGCGGGCGGGGATTCCTCGAAGTCGCGGAAGAACACGCGAGATTTCGTGCTGCTCAAAAGGGCGCTGGCGCGCGAGGTCGAGCGCATGAAGAAAGAGGCCGAGCGAAGCGTCGGCAAGTACGAGCCGCGCTTGACCTACGCGAAACTTATGGACGAGATCGGACTGAAGGACGTGTCGGAGAAGCAGCTGCGCACCTTTAGGAACGACGTGGACTACCTGCTGGAACACTGGATTTCCTTGGGTTATATCCACGCTTTCGACAGATATAAGGCTGGCCGCTTCTTCCTTGGCGTATATATAGAGTTTTGAAAACGCCCACTTGTACGACCTTTGAGAATTTCGCGCAAAGGTCGTATAAGTGGGCGCTAAAGGTCGTATAAGTGGGCGCTAAAGGTCGTATAAGTGGGCGCTAAAGGTCGTATAAGTGGGCGCTGAAAAAGTGTCATTTTTTGCCTTTAAACCCAGTAAATTCGGGGGTTCGCGGGGCGTTTTGTGAAAACCACTAAGTATACTAAGTATACTAAGTATACTACTTAGAGGGGTGGGTGAGTTCCCCCTTACGGGTCACTCACCCGCCCCTCCTCCTAGAAGAAAAAGAAAACCCGGGGGACGCCAGAAACGCGCCGCGCCGCTCGACGGCCCTAAAATGGGATTCTCAAGGGGCTAAGTCCCTTGAGCGGGGTCATAGGGGCAGAGCCCCTATCGTCCCCCGAAGCGGGCATTTCGCCCGCTTCGCCCAGAACCCGCGCGCAGTCCGCCGCTGAAAGCGCGGACGGATCAAGCCCCAAGCGCTTTGCCAGGATATCGAACGCGGCCGCGCTGGTGAAGCAAGCCCGGCCCCGGCTTAAAACCATCTGCGCCAGTTTGCGAACTGGCTTTCAAGAGAGAGGCGCGCATGAGCAGAAAAGACGCGATCGAGCGTATCAACGCGGACCCCGGCCGTTACCTGACGCCCGACAAGACGGGCAAGGGCTATGTCTGCCCGATCTGCGGCAGCGGCTCGGGTAGGCACGGCACCGGAATTACCAGCAAGGATGGCAGGCATTTCACCTGCTGGGCTGGGCGTTGCTTTACAAGCGCGACGATGTTCGACATCCTGGCGATACGCGAAGGGCTTGATCCGTCCGCGCTTTCAGCGGCGGACTACGAGAGGGTTCTGAACGGGGCGGGCGAAACGCCCGTTTCGGGGGACGATAGGGGCTCTGCCCCTATAACCCCGCTTAAGGGCCTAAGGCCCTTAAGAATCCATAGCAATGGGCGAGGGGAAACCCAGGCGCCCTCCTCCTATCTGCAAACGTGCGCGGCGCGCGCGAACCAGACCGATTACTTCAAAGCGCGCGGATTGACCGAGCCGACAATCCAAACCTACGCCCTAGGCTTCGACCCCGCGTTCAAGACCAAAGTGGGAGAGGAATACCAGACCTGGGCTGCTGCGGTGATCCCCACCGGCGGCGGCGCGTACGTACTGCGCAACACCAACAGCCAAACCAGCGACGACCGCATCCGCAAGCGCGGCGAAGCGCGCCTATTCAATCAAACCGCGCTCCAAGACTCCGACCAGCCCGTCTTCATCGTGGAGGGCGAGTTCGACGCGCTATCCATCCTGGAAGTCGGCGGCCAGGCGGTGAGCCTGGGCAGCGTGGCTAACGTGGACAAGCTAGTCGCCGCAGTCAAAGAAACCCCGCCCCAAAGCCCGCTGATCCTGGCGCTGGACAACGACGAGAGCGGCGAGAAAGCCCAGTCCGCCCTAATTGACGCGCTGGACGCGCTATCCGTCCCCTTCGACGAGGCCAACATCGCCGGCGAATATAACGATCCCAACGAGGCGTTGACCACAAATCGCGAGGACTTCGCCAGACGCGTTGTAATGGCCCAAAAACGGGCGCGAGACTCCGCCGCTATCCGAACACAAGAAGCGACGGAAAACCGGCGTAAGGCCTATCTGGAGCGCCACAGCACCCTATCCCACCTTACCGGTTTCCTTTCCAGCATTTCGGACAGCGTAAACACCCCCGCGCTCCCCACCGGTTTCCCAAAACTCGACGCCGCCCTCGACGGCGGCCTCTACGAGGGTCTATACATCCTAGGAGCAGTATCTAGCCTCGGAAAAACCACTTTTGTGCTGCAACTCGCCGACCAAGTTGCTGAGAAGGGCCACGACGTCCTGATTTTTTCGCTCGAGATGGCCCGCTACGAGCTGATCGCCAAGTCGGTCAGCCGCCTGAGCTACCTCCTCGCGTCCGATAGGCGCGACGCCAAGACCGCCCGCGGCGTCACCGACGGTAAGCGCTACGCGAACTATAGCGAGAAAGAACACCAGCTGCTCGGCGAGGCCCTCCGCGCCTATCAGACCTTCGCCGGCCGCGTGTTCATCCGCGAGGGCATCGGCAATATCGGCGCGGCGCAGATCCGCGAAGCCGTCGAGGAGCACATCAAACTCACCGGCAACCGCCCCCTCGTCGTGGTCGACTATCTTCAACAGCTCCAAAGCGCCGACCCGCGCGCGACCGATAAGCAGAACATGGACCGTTCCGTCATGGAGCTCAAGCGCATTTCCCGCGACCATAAACTCCCGCTGATCGCCATCTCCAGCTTCAACCGCGAGAATTACCGCCAGTCCGCCAATATGGCCGCCTTCAAGGAGTCCGGCGGCATCGAGTACTCCTCCGACGTCCTGATCGCCCTTCAGCCCCGCGGCGTCGGCGAGGACGACTTCGACGCCGAAGAGGCCCGCGCCAAAGACCCCCGCGACGTCGAGCTCATCATCCTCAAAAACCGTAGCGCCCCAGCCGGTGCTCGCATCCCCTTTAGTTATTACGCGGTCTTCAACATCTTCGTGGAGCTCGGCGACCCCGCGGAAAAGAAGTCTTCCCGTCGCATTTGACCCGCTCCATCGCTACGATATGTGCTATGCTTGTATTATACCTGATTAGAGGAAACCAAATAAATTTGGACTATTTTCATATAAAACTGTAAAAATTGATCGACAAAACCCAAAAATCGATTGACAAGTCTCTAAGTTGTAGCTATCATAAACGTTGCACTGAGATGGAATTGGGTACTGCCGCGTCCAGCCAACGGATGGGTATAAGATGCGGGAATAGCCATAAAAACCATAGGAATTTCCTATCACGCAGTATATAGTCTCGAATGATCCTGCTTTTTTCTTTTTGCATGCCGCCAGGCGGTACCGTGATCGTAAGACATCTCAGAATCCATGTACTGATTTTCAAACATGGAGAAGGGGATTGACATATGTGAGGCAGGTCGATCAGATCAAGATCGGAGGGCGAAGCTGTGCCTTTGGTGGGTGAACAACTCGAGCAAGCGCAGTATGGCTGCATATTCTGCCGCACCAGGCGGGAAAAGTCAGTGGTGCAAGCGCTAGAAGAACAGTATCCGGGATTGAGGGCTACGGCGGTATCCCAGATTAAGCACCGGAGCGAGCAGGGCCGAAAGTACACAGAGGAGTCGATTCTGCTACCCGGTTATGTGTTTTTTCGATCCGAAATTGAACCCATTAACGCGTTTCATGTTCAAGATGCAATCCGCCTGCTGAAAAGCTCTGATGGAGCATGGCAGTTGAGAAACAGCGATTTGCGATTTGTGGAGTTTGTCTTTGAGCACGGCGGCATAATCGGCTTCTCTAAGGTAAGGAATGTTGGCGATCATGTCAAGATCATCGACGGGCCGCTAAAGGCAATGGAAGGACAAATCGTGAAGATCGATCGCCGCAACAGAAATGGATTAGTAGAGTTTCGGTTTGACGATCGAGTATGGAGAATCTGGCTGGCGTTTGAGGTGGTGGAGTGAGAATTACAAGGCAAGTATGAGATAGTGAAATCCACATTCAGCATAAAATATGTGTATGTTCTACATGGGCGATCTGGAAGATCCGGGGATAGAATCGCTGGAAGCACACAACCGGGGATTAGCCACGACAGATGCATCGCAGATCAAGTGAAAAAATATAGAAAACTCAACCATTATGGTTGAGTTTTATCACCGTTCTATAGGTCGTGAAGTTTCGGATGTAATCGGCGTTTGATTTGGTAGAGTAATGGGCCGCGCTGTTGAAGTTTAGCGGGAAATTTTCATATTTTAGTATGGGGGACAATGAGAATACTTGGTCAAAAGAGTCCAACTGATCAAACACAAAGTCACACGTAGAGTAGTGGGTTACGCACGGTATATTATTATGCCCGGATATGTCTATTTCAAAACACTAGATCTCTGATATTATTGAAAATGTTATTTTCGTTTTGTGAGGAGACGAAGAGCCATTTGACGCTCACCGGCTTTCATAGATGGCTTGCGAAATGGCTATTTGAATACCATAGATTTTCTTGGGAGAGTGAGTAGCAAAGTGTCGCTATACGAGAAACTAATAAACGGCACAGAAAAATTGTCGTTAGTCGGACTTGGCTATGTTGGAATGCCTATTGCGGTTGCGTTTGCCAATAAAGGTATAAATGTAATTGGGTTTGACCTTAATGAACAGAAGATAGATCTTTACAAAAGTGGCATTGATCCAACACATGAAGTTGGCGATGAGGCTATTCAGAAGACCACAGTTGAGTTCACCTCGGATGAAGCAAAGCTTAAGGACGCTAAGGTTCATATAGTTGCCGTGCCGACACCTGTAAACCAGGACAAGACTCCCGACTTAATCCCGGTCGAGGGAGCGTCTCGCATTGTTGGAAGAAACCTAATAAAAGGTTCAATTGTTGTGTTTGAAAGTACAGTTTATCCCGGAGCTACTGAAGATGTCTGTATTCCTATTCTCGAAAAAGAATCGGGTTTGATCTGTGGCAAGGATTTCAAAATTGGTTATTCCCCGGAAAGAATAAATCCAGGCGATAAGGTACATACCTTGGCAACCATTAAGAAAATAGTTTCCGGTATGGATAAGGAATCGCTGAATGAGATTAAGCATATTTATGATTGCATAATAGAAGCAGGCACTTATCCAGTTTCGACGATTAAAACCGCTGAAGCTATTAAGGTTGTAGAAAATAGTCAACGTGATATTAACGTCGCATTCATGAATGAGCTCGCCATGGTCTTCGATCGTATGGGTATTGATACGAATGAAGTCGTAGATGGGATGAACACAAAGTGGAATGCCTTAGGATTTCGGCCGGGTTTAGTTGGTGGTCACTGTATAGGTGTGGATCCTTACTACTTTACCTATGAGGCAGAGAGATTGGGGTATCACTCTCAAATTGTTTTAGCAGGCCGCAAAGTAAATGACGGAATGGGCGAATTCGTTGCAGATGCGGCTATAAAGCAGATGATACTTGCTGGAAAAGCCCCGCGAGACTCAAAAGTTGCTCTCCTTGGTCTTACATTTAAAGAAAATTGCCCAGATATTAGAAACAGCAAAGTCGTTGATATAATGAATAGATTAAAAGAATTTGGTATAGAACCAATAGTGGTTGATCCTTGGTCTGATGCAAAGGAAGCGTTAAAGGAATATGGTGTTGCTTTGAATTCTATGAAAGATGTTCATGATGTTGACTGTGTTGTTTTGGCAGTAGCACATGATATCTTTAGGGAACTGAGCGTTGCTGAAATAGATGGGCTCTTTGCCGTCGGAAATAATAACTTGACAAAGGTAATAGTAGATGTAAAGGGTATCTTGAATCGACAAGAGATTGAAAGTGCTGGCTATAGATACTGGAGATTGTAGCGATAGGATGGGGCTAGTTAAGGTGGGAATTTTATGAAGCATGATAACAGAAAAAGGAAAATATGCTTTGCAGCAACATTCGGTGGTCACTTCGAACAACTCATGATGTTAGAACCACTGATGAAGAAATATGATAGCTTTATTGTAACGGAGCGCACTCCAATTGAAATTGATCAAAAAGGAATTCCGATTTATTATTTGAGACAGGTGAATCGAAGAGAAAAGACTTTTTTACTAACTACTCTTATAAATACTCTTATTTCGCTAAAAATAATCATTTTTTGGAGGCCAGATATAGTTATAACAACTGGCGCACTTGCAATTGTCCCTATTTGTCTTTTGGTAAAAGTTTTTCGAAAGAAGTTGATATATATAGAATCTTTTGCAAAGACTACTACATCAACGAAGAGCGGTAAATTATTATATAAATTCGCCGATCAGTTTTATGTGCAATGGGAGAACATGCTCACGATTTATCCTAACGCAATTTACTTAGGAGGGATCTATTAAATGATATTCATCACGGTTGGTTCACAAAAGTTTCAATTTGATAGATTGTTAAAAAAGACTGATGAATTAGTTGAAAAGAGAATTTTTCAAGAGGAGATTTTTGCGCAAACTGGAACTAGTAAGTATGTACCAGTGTACTATGATTCGAAAACCTTTTTGAATAAAAAGGAGTTTGAGAACGCTGTTAGTTTATGTTCAATAGTAATTACCCATGGGGGTACAGGATCAATAATAAGCGCCGTGAAAAATGGAAAGAAAGTCATTGGTGTCGCTAGACTAAAACGTCATGCCGAGGCAGTAGATGACCATCAGGTTCAGTTGTTAGAACAATTTAGCGACATGGGAATCATCGAATATTGTAGAGATCTAGAACAGTTGGGTGAGTCGTATTTGCATGCACTCAAGGCAAAGTACAAACCTTATGTATCTAATACAGAGAAGATTATTTGTTCGATAAATGAATACATAGAAACGCTTTAGATTGGAAGATTGCGAATGAATACTAGTAATATCAGAAAAAAATTGAAAGTATTCGCGCCGGGACCAATTTATAATTTTATCTATGGCGCATACAAGGGTCTTGACAGATTGTATGGCGATGTTGTAAATAGGCGTGAAATCAAAAAATGTAACTTTCAATCTACAAAATACGGCCTAAATACAGAAAAACGTAATTTTGATATTACTGTTTCTTTCACAACATTTCCTGCCAGAATAGAACAAGTAAAATATGTGGCGGATGTAATGCTCAGACAAACTTTAAAGCCTGATAGACTTATGTTGGTTTTGGCTGAAAGCGAGTTTCATAGCATTGATGATCTGCCAAATGAGTATGAAAATCTTCAGAAGCGAGGCCTCTCCATAGTATTCATGGAAAATCTTAAACCTCACAAAAAATACTATTATGCGTTAAAAAATTATCCAAATTCTATTCTGATTACGATTGATGATGACATTTTTTACGATGAGAACCTTTTGAAGGATTTATATAGTTCATATGTCAAATATCCAAACTCAGTATCTGCTATGCGCGTTCATCGTATGATTGTCAAAAACGGGAAACTTTTACCTTATAACGATTGGGAACTTTCTTACACAAAGGCTGATACTCCATTTGGCTGGCTATTTGCTACTGGAATTGGTGGTATATTGTATCCTCCGCACTCGCTCCACAGAGAAGTTCTCAATAAAGATTTGATAAAAGAATTAGCATTAAACGCAGATGATGTATGGTTAAAGACCATGCAGGTACTTAATGGCACAAAAGTCGTACTTGCTCGACCAAGAAGAAATCAAAGAATCGTGTCCGTTGGAAACAGCTATAAGAGTGCACTGTCAAAAGACAATGTTGACAATGGAAGAAATGACTTGTATATTAAGAATTGCTTGAATTATTTTTCATTGTCAGTGGATGAGTTTGCGGATAAAAAAGATTGGGATAAGGAGCTCTAAAGTGGCTTCAGAATATTTGGCAGGTATAGTTCTTTTCAATCCCAATATTTCTCGGTTACGTGAAGTGATAAGTAGCGTATTAAAGCAAGTTGAAGAAGTGTGTTTATATGACAACGCTTCAAATAATATAGACGAGATAGAGAATTTAATGGAAACGTATGTTGATTCGAAAATTACTCTATTGACAGGTGATGAAAACCGAGGAATTGCATATGCATTGAATCAAATTTTTGATTTTGCTAAGGAATTCGGCTATTCTTGGATTCTGACTTTAGACCATGATACAATCTGTCCTGCAAACATGACTTATGAATACAAAAAGGCTATAACAATAGATCGTGTTGCGATACTTTGCCCTCAAGTAGTGGATAAAGAAATAGCTAATAATAAATGGGCGAGTAAAAGTGGCAAAAAATATGAAATAATTGACCGCTGCATTCAATCTGGCTGTCTGATAAACTATAATGTTTGGAAGAGTATAGGGCAATTTGACGAAATGTTGTTTATTGATTATGTTGATTTTGATTTTTGCAAACGTGTCGTTATTAACAAATACAAAGTTGTTAGGTGTAATACGGTAACTGTTGACCATGAATTAGGATATAGGCTTCCGACCTTTTTTTCGAATTCTATGATGTCTATATTTAAATTATCGAGATTAAAGCTGTTTAAACTATTATCATATAAAAATGTTTATCCATCTACTAGAATATACTATATGGTAAGAAACAATATAATTTACATTAAAAAATACAGGAATTATGTAAACGTTCATATTGAGATATTGAAATTACTAATTGAGATTTTGAAGCGAATAGTAAGAGGAAAAAATCGCATTATGATTATTGATAAAGTGCTAAAAGGCATAAGAGATGGTTATCGATTAAATATTCAAACGTACACTGAGAACGCAAAATAGGAGACTTGAGTTTATGAGATTTATTGGAGAAATTGCGTGGAAAGCTATTGACATGCTTAATAGGATTAGAATAGTAAGTAGAGTATTTGTCTTTCTGAAAAAACATATCCGTGGTAATGAATTCAAAATCGATTCGTTAAAAATAATAGAACCTAAAAAAAGCGAAAATCAAAATTCCAGATATACGATTATCTTACCAACAATTAGAAAGGCAAAGATTTTTGGTGGCGTTCAGACGGCCCTAGATTTTTTTATAGGTTTGTTTGAAAACACAGATGCTGATGCCCGAATAATAATACTGTCAAATGAAAGCTATGATAAGAGACTTGCAATTGAAATCGAAGGATTTAGTACAGAAAATGAGCATAGACAATTGCTTTTTTTGAGATCTTCAATTCAAGTGGAGATTAGAAAAAATGATTACTTCATTTTTACAACATGGAGATCGGCGTTTATCTTTATCAATGTTTTTAATTGGCAAAAAGAAACATATATGCTAGACAATAGGAAAGCTATATACCTTATTCAAGACTTTGAATCCGGATTTTATGCGTGGTCAACGCCATATATGCTTTCATACTCAACCTACTTAACATCCAATGATTCGATTATAGCCGTATTCAATTCAAAGGAGCTTTACGACTATTTCAAGTCTCGCGGTTGTTTCTTTGCCGAAGAATTGTATTTTAGACCAATATTAAACATTAACTTGAAAACGCGTCTATTTGTTGGAAAAAATTCTTCTGCAAGAAAAAAGCAGATACTTATCTATGGAAGACCTAACGAAGATAGAAATGCCTTTGAATTAATCAGATATTCTCTAGGCATATGGTCTGAGAAATACCCAGATGCTTCTGAATGGGAGATTTTTTCGTTAGGTGCACCGGGGAAAAACATTAGACTACGCCATAATACGATAGTTGTGAAAGGAAAAGTTTCAATTGAAGAGTATGCTGAATTAATGCTGTCTTCATTTGCGGGTATCTCGTTAATGATATCCCCACATCCATCATATCCACCCATGGAAATGTCAACATTTGGGGTAAAAACGATTACTAATAAGTTCGAAAATAAAGACCTATCTGGGTTTAACGATAACATTTACTCTATTGACAGATGTACTCCAAATGAAATATGTTCTTACCTTATTAATATTTGTGAGATGTACAAGCTAAACTCATCTGGCACTATATCAATCAATGAGGAATATGTGAATGGAAATAGTTTTAGTGAAGCCATAATTAATGCTAAAAAGTACATTGCTGAATTGTTTTAGAATAGGAGCATGACACTCTAATGGTATTCATAGTTTTATCTTTGTTGATATTATTGTATGGTATTTACAATTACAAAAAAGGATTTATGCTGTATATTATTTCCACTATTTTTAGTTACCCTGTTTCTGTGTTTAAAATTGCCGGCTTTTCTGTATCAACAACTATAATTATGGCACTATTCTTTTTCTCTTTATATATATTTCGTAATATTCATAATAAAAGGAAGGATATATCAACAGAGGGATTTCCATTTAAACTGCCTCTTATTCTCCTGTTTGTTTCACTGCTTATAACCCCTTTCTTTGCATATGCAGGATTTTCTGTAGAATTTGCACGATCTTTGACTATAGTTTGCCGTTCGTATCTTTTGATATGGATTATGTGGGATATAATAGAGGATGACAATGATTTTTCTTTTGCGTTTAAAGCGATAATCGTAGTCATGGTCATTTCTTGTTTATACGGAATTTATGAGTACACTTTGTCATTTAATCCGTTGCTTAATTTCAAACATAGTATATCCGATGAAGGATTTGATTTGTATTCTCTCCAAACATTGAGAGGGTATAGACTCACATCGGTTTTTGAGCATCCAATTGGTGCCGGAATGACGATGGGCCTTTATTCAATATTCATATTTGTAGAATTTGTTCGATATAAAGAGGTCATTCCATTTAACAAATTAGCTATATTTACTGCAATTCTATGTATACCATGTGTTCTATTGACAAAGATGCGCGCTAGTGTGGTTTTTACAATTATTGCATCACTATGTCTTATTAGCCCAGCGTTTTATAAGAAGAAACGTTTTTATGCTATTCTGCTTATTTTTCTTATCGTAATACCATTCATATATCTAATGGCAAGAAATAATCCTATACTGTCAAACGTTGTATTGAGTATATTTAACTCCGATTACCAAACCGCAGCGGGCGGAAGTAATTCAGTTATGCGATTCTCTCAGCTAAAAGCTGTCTATGAATTATTCAAGCTTTCACCAATTGGAGGGTTGGGAGAGACGTTCAAATCAGTTTATTCAAGTGTTTACACTCAAGAGGTCTTAGGACTTGAGAGTATTTGGTTCGAACAAATGGCAATGCATGGAGCAGTTGGCGTAATTGCTAACATTGTGTTAATGTATTTCACTGTTATTAAGATACCAATGAAATACCGTTCTGTTCCGGCTTTTACATTTGGATTGGCCTATTGGGTTACCTATACCCTAACATCAACACCAAGTTTTCGAATAATTATTTTCTTTCTAATTGAGTTTTACTTTATAAAGAAATCAGAGGTTTATCGCAAGTCGTTAAAAGGCAATGAGAATTCATGGAAGACAGCCTGGTGACAAATTAATGCACGGAGGCTACCGATATGAAGTTGAGTATAGTAACAATAATAAAGGGCATTGAGCGTATTAGGTGGTGCAATGAGAGTAAAAAATTGTATAGATGCGGGTATGGCTCTAAAATGGAAATGTTCTTTGTCTTGCATGGGGCAAAAAGGATATCACTAGGTAAAAATGTGCATTGTGAGAGAGATTGTGAACTGTCTGTTTGGATGGACTCGTCAGCAGGAGATGCACAAATCATTGTAGCAGATGATGTAACAATGGCTCGTGGTTGTTTTGTATCCTGTACAAACAGAGTTGAGATTGATAGCGGTTGTTTATTTGGGGCAAATGTCTTTGTAACTGACAATTACCATGGACAAAATAGATTTGACGAATTGTCTATACCACCGAATGATAGAGGACTTTACAGCAAAGGGCCGGTAAAGATAGGAAAGAATGTTTGGCTTGGTCGGAATGTCTCTGTGATGCCAAACGTGACAATTGGCGATAATGCTATTATAGGTACAAATGCTGTGGTGACACATGATATTCCGGCGAGTTCCGTAGCGGGAGGGGTACCGGCTAAGGTGATAAAAACGATAGGAGTGGAAGATGAAAAAACGCTTGGATAATTGTAATTGCAGATTTCTCGGAGAATGGCGACAGGGGCAGAATTATTGAAATACCGATTAAACATTGCGCATTTAGCTCGTAATTGGGCGGATACTCCTTGCAAATGCTGTATTCTTCTGTGATGACTACGCAATGTTTAATCGGTGGAGGGATAAAGAAAAAATAGCTGCCGAGTGTGAAGTGACTATGTAGGACTTGAAGAGATGAAGAGTATCTCGGATTCCCAGTTTGTACTGGGAACGATTGTTTATGATGAAGATGGAAATCCTCACACGGATGGACACGCACGTGTGGAAGGATATCCCATATATAGCAGATAGAGTGATTAATGAGATTGATTTGGGACACTAGGCATATGGAGGAAGGTAACCTGATTGCAGAGTAATATAAAGAAAAATACAGCGTTGAATATGCTTAAGACGCTATCATCTATTATATTTCCGTTAATTACTTTTCCATATGTATCAAGGGTTTTACATCCTGAAAACTATGGGATATATAATTTCAGTGCTTCTATTGTTAGTTACTTTTCAATACTGGCCACGTTGGGAATCACGGCCTATGCTGTTAGGGAATGCAGCCAAGTTAAAAATAACAAAAAAGTGTTGGAACAGACGGCTAGTGAAATTTTATCTCTGAATGTCTGTGCAACCGCCTTTTCATATGTTGCTTTGATATTGTGCCTCATATGGATCCCAAAGTTCCAAAGTTATGGACCCGTAATAGGAATCCTGTCAGCGAACATCCTATTTACAGTTGTTGGTGCGGATTGGATGAACACCGTTATGGAAGACTTCAGGTACATCACAATTAGAACGGTTGCATTTCAAGCGTTGGCGCTGGTTTTGATGCTCATCTGTATTCATCAGAGTACTGATTATGTGAAGTATGCTGTTATTACAGTGATCGCGGCCGGTGGTGGACAATTGAGTAATGTTTTTTATCGGCGTAGATTCTGTAGAATCAGATTCACATTTAAGATCAACTGGAAGAAGCATTTGCCGCCAGTCTTAATTCTATTTGCGATGCTGATATCCCAGACAATCCTTAACAATATTGACATCACCATGATTGGATTCATCAAGAGTGACACGGATGTAGGGCTTTATAGCGCCGCAGTGAAAGTTACTAGCATTATAAATCAAGTGATTGCCTCGGTCTGTTGGGTGGTTCTACCGCAATTAAGTCAGGGATTTGCGAATAAGGACTACAAGAGAATCAATCAAATATTGCATCGAACTTTAGTTTTTACAATTACTCTAACTTTACCTTGCGTTGCTGGTCTCTGCGTTTTGTCGCCAGAAATTCTCACAATAGTTGGAGGTGCGGAGTATGCTCTCGCGGCGCCTTGCTTGTGTATCCTAGCCATTGGCATGATTATTGCAATTGGCTCTAATATATTTGGCAATATGATACTGCTCCCATCCAATCGAGAAATGCAGTTCACGATTGCCTGTGCGGCTGGTATGTTAGTTAATGCGATCTTAAACACGGTGATTATCCCTAGGTTCGGTATAAATGGAGCTGCTGTAGCAACTTTACTTGCAACAATTATTATCAGTGCTGTGACGATGATAAATCCAGATCCAAGACTGATTTTTAATGGCATCCCGCGTACTATTATTGGCCCGATCATAGGTTCGATAGTAATAGTGCTTATAGGTTTGTTTGTACGTTATCTAGAGCTTGGTTTATGGTTAGGAACATTTGTTGCCGTGTTTTTTAGTGTTACTGCATATGCTTTAATTCTTATTATCGCAAAGAACGAAATTGCGTTAGAGATTGTTAATCCTTTGCTCAATAAGATTAAGGTGAAAACGCATTAGATATCTAATAAGGAGCGATTCATGATATCATATAATAAGAAAAGTGGGGTAGAGGAATTCATTCATAAACTAAAGAGTATTGCGCGAAATTCGATGAATCATGCGAAATACGAAAGAGCGCTTGCAGCGATATCTTCAGCAGCGGTAGTTCTGTATGATTTTAACCAGACGTATACGGACAATGAATTGGAAGATTATCTTCAATCTATCGCAGATAAATTGAGATCTCAATATGAGCCTGAACTAACGAAAATACTTCCTAAGCATAATGTTGTTTTGTTTTATGATGGTTTTGGGTTAGATCATAGAGGACTTGCTATTAATTATCTTCATGGACTTAATAATAGTGGGTATAAAATCGTATACGCAGTTGATGAACATGCGAGAGACCATCAGCCAAGCATCAAAAACAAGATGATTGGTGCAGACATTGTTTTTGAGTATATCAGCACTGAAGATAGCTATCTGCAATGGGTGAATCAACTTATCAATGCTTTTATTAGGTATGAACCAAAGGCGCTAATGTTCTACACCACTCCCTGGGATGTTGCCGCACATGTAGCTTTTACGCTTTATGGCGATATAGGTAGCCGGTTTTTGATTGATTTGACAGATCATGCGTTTTGGCTAGGCACAAGCTGTAATGACTTTTTTATCGGAAGTCGCGAAATGTCTGCTTCCAATGAATTGTATAAAAGATATTTATCAAAAAACAAGCTCATTAAGTTAGACTTTGATTTAATTGTCGATGAAGAATGGTCCGGGGAGGAATTGCCTTTTGATATTGAGCATGATAGATACATATTTAGTGGTGGAGCAATATATAAGACATTGGGGGATAAGAATAGCACTTACTACAAGATTATAGACTATATTTTAAACAACCATAAAGATGTCAAGTTTTTATATGCCGGTGAAGGCGATAGGACTCAATTAATAGCTCTACAGAAAGCTCATCCAGGGAGAGTCTTTCTTATTCATGAGCGTAAAGATTTCTACTACTTGATCAAACACTGTGTCTTATACTTAAACACTTACCCAATGTTTGGCGGAATGATGATGAGATTTTCAGCATTAGCGGGGAAGCTCCCAATTACTTTAAAGCATAATTCTGATTCAGATGGGCTATTAATTAATCAAAGGGAAGCAAAAATAGATTACGATACATTTAATGATTTAACAAGCGACGTAGATCGGCTTTTGACTGATGAAGATTATTTGCGCCAAAGGGAAAAACTACTTGTTGGCAAGATCCTAACAGAAGAGTTATTTGCAAAGAACTTGCATTCTGCTATTGAGAATCATGTGACAGATTATTGCCATGAGTTCATAGAACTTGACACATCTGATTTTCAAAGCGAGTTTTATAATAGATTTAATTTGACCAAAAGTAAACGAAAACTTATTAGTCACATCAACCGCTCATTATTCTTAAGTTTGCCTTGGATACTACTTTATGCACCTAGTAAGTTAGTAGCGAAGCTACTCAATCAAATGAAAAGTGGAGGAGTCAGTCAATGATTAATTTCAATATTCCCCCCTACGTTGGCAAAGAACTGGAGTATATTAAGGAGGCTGTTGAAGCCCATAAAATCTGCGGCGATGGCAATTTTACAAAAAAGTGCAGCGTTTGGATGGAGCAGAAATTCAACGCCCAGAAAGTTCTTCTAACAACAAGCGGAACCACGGCCCTTGATATGGCTTTGCTTTTGTTGGATTTGCACCCCGGCGACGAGATTATACTATCCAGTTATACTTTCTCCAGTACTGCCACAGCGGCTGTTTTAGCGGGAGCAAGGCTAGTGTTTGTCGATATTCGCTCAGACACTATGAATATCGATGAAAATAAAATCGAGGCAGCTATTACTGATAAGACCAAGGCGATAATAGTTATGCATTACGCAGGCGTGGCGTGCGAGATGGATACAATTTTAGAACTAGCTCATCGTCATGGATTGAAAGTCGTGGAAGACGCCGCTCAGGGGGTTATGAGCAAATACAAAGATAAGTACCTCGGTACGATTGGCGATTTCGGCTGTTACTCATTCCATGAAACAAAGAACTACTCTATGGGCGAGGGCGGTGCGCTGGTAATCAATAACTCGGCTTATAACGAGCGTGCTGAAATTCTCCGTGAGAAGGGTACGAACCGCGCAAAATTCTTCAGAGGTCAGGTGGATAAGTATACATGGGTTGATTTCGGTGACAGCTATCTTCCCAGCGAATTGAACGCCGCTTATTTATGGGCACAACTGGAGATGGCGGACGCAATAAATGATGACAGGCTTGCAAGCTGGGCCATATACTATAAAGGGTTAAAGACGTTTGCAGATGCCGAAAAGATTGAGATTCCGTTCATTCCAGCGGAGTGCATACATAATGCTCACATGTTCTACGTCAAGTGCAAGGACTTGCGGGAAAGAACGCAGTTGATTGATTATCTTAAGGCAAATGGAGTATTGGCGGTTTTCCACTATATTCCTTTGCATTCTGCTCCTGCCGGCGTCAAGTATGGCAGATTCAACGGAGAGGATGTTTGCACGACAAAGGAAAGTGAACGGCTTCTCAGGTTGCCGATGTACTACGGGCTTACAGAAGAGGATAGAACCTATGTCATAAGTAAGGTTGTAGAGTTTTTAAGATGAAGACAAATGTTTATCTATTCGGGACAATATAGTATAGCAATGATACTAAATATTTATTTACACGATGATTAAAGATTATGGAAGGACGTTGGAAATGTGCGAAGGAAAAGCGAGCTGCGTAAGCAAGAGCGAGGTGCCGACGGTTCATCGGAGAGATGAAGAAACGGGCGGGGAGCTCTTCAAGCGCAGAATTGATCGGAGTCATTCAGTGATCGAATGGATGGGCTTACGATCAACAAAATGATCGTGTTGGCGGCTCTAGGGATCGACGATGAGGAGAAGAAGAAGCAAATACTGGGGATCGTAAACGGCAGGAAAGCGGCGAAGGATATGTTCGGTGAGCGTGTGGCAATGAAACTTTCCCGCCCGCAAAGGCCCGCGCGCTGGCAAGACGCCTTGAGATACATTACACGCCCGAACACGGGAGTTGGGTGAACATCGTGGAGATTGAACTGAGCGTAATGACTTCCTAGTGTCTGGGACGGCGTATACCAAGTATTGAACCATTGTCCGGAGAGCTTGCCGAATGGAACAGCGCCCGCAATAACTCCTCCGCCTCGGTTAAATGGCAATTTACAACTGATAACGCGCGTATTAAATTACGGAGACATTATCCTAATATTTAATTGACGCAAGATACTAGTAGTCCGCGAAGTCTAAAGGTGATGATACAACGCAGAGATTTTGTCACGCGTTATAGAGTCGGACAGAAAAATCCCTCGTCGAGAACTGTAATCTTTAGACTTCGCAGACTACTAGACGGCGAGATGATGTTGCGTCACGCCGTCATCGGCTTCATGCAAGTTGAATGCGGTTTCCGGCGAGTCAAGGAATTCCGCCAGATTCCATTGCTGGCTTATGGACTCACCCACTTGTTTAACCAGGGGAATCATGGTATTATTAACGTGGCTTGGTCACTGCCTCAGAGTGAATACGCCGCACCTATGACCCACCTCCAGCCGGAAGAATGGCCCACCTGCGCCGGAAATCATGCCCGTTTGCGCGGGAGCAACGCCCACTTAATCTGCTTGGGAGTGACGCTGTGTCCTTTGGAAAACCGAAAGAGATAAACCTCGGGATCTGGGGCAGAGTTCCAGCAGCGAACGTAGTTTGCTTTGCAGAGCGTCAGCGTGGCCTTTCCCTTGAGCAGAAGACGTTGGCAGCTCCATTGCATACAGGTAACTTTTGTCGCTAACTGGTGGATCATGCGTTTCGGCGCAAACGGGCATTTGTGCGTCGTATTCACCTCAGAGTGTCTCAGATCTTGGTGCCGGCTCCCAAATTCCAAGGCGAATGGAACCGTTTCTTCGGGGAAAATGTCGTCAATCGCGCTGTTCTTGTAGGCAATCGTGCAAAAAATTTAAGCATTAATGAGGTTACTGATGATTGAGAATATAGTTCTTAAGCCCGTTACCCACGACGATGCGCAGCTAATCGTTGAAATGCGGAATTCCGAAGCCGTTATGAAGAACTTCGTAATTCGCGAGCCTTTTACGCTTGATAGTCAGCACACTTGGATCACTAACTTCGTAGAAAGCGGCAAAGCGGCTCAGTATATTATTTACCTCACAACCGAAAATAAACCCGTTGGCAGTGTGTATATAAGCAATATAGATCGCCAGCATAGCAAGGGTGAATTGGGGATATTTATCTCGGATGGGTCTAACCATGGTAAAGGTGTTGGGACTGCGGCGGTCAATGCGATTCTAAATATCGCATTCCATGAGCTTGGATTGCATCGCGTTTACTTGCGTGTATTTCCAGAAAACGTCGGAGCTGTGCGAAGTTATGAGAAAGCCGGATTCCGCTATGAGGGCTTGCTACGAGAAACAGTATTTGTCGAAGGGGAATATAGGGATATGATTATTATGTCATGCATCAACGACAGGCAGGGTGAGTTATGTCAACATAATATTACTAAGCAGCGTCTACATAAAGTAAACGAAATAGAAATGATGTGAGATAATGCAGGCAACAAGGAGACGCATATGAAGAAACTGTAAAACAGGAATGGCTTGAACGATTTTCTCTTCCTGTGTGTACGTCTTCTTCGTTGATATGGAATCACTCTTCTGCTACATTATATCAGCCGTTTCTTTGCCTCTCAATCCAACGCATACCAATCCGCGCGCATGTTGGCGGGGACTAATAGAGATATTGATAATCTCCGCCTCAACTGGTTTGTCCAATTTTGAGCGTTTGCTCGGCGATGGTAACGGGTATGGGATTCTAAAGTAAGGAATAGAAAAGCGGAGGATGCGGTATGAAAACTATAATCGTCACGGGTGGCGCAGGCTTCATCGGTGGAAATTTTACACACTACATTGTAAAAACCAAACCTGATTGGCGAGTTGTCGTCTTGGATAAGTTGACCTATGCCGGAAATCTGGAGACTTTAGAGACGATTGCCCATAACCCGAATTATCGCTTCGTCGAAGCCGATATCTGCGATAGAGATGCTGTCTACAAGTTATTTGAAGAAGAAAGTCCCGATATGGTGGTCAATTTTGCGGCTGAGAGCCACGTCGACCGCTCTATTGCTGATCCTGGCGTATTTCTGCAAACGAACATTAACGGTACTGGCGTCCTGATGGACGCTTGCCGGAAGTCCGGTGTCGCGCGTTTCCACCAGGTAAGTACCGACGAAGTGTATGGCGATCTTCCTCTAGACAGGCCGGACTTATTGTTTACGGAGAACACTCCTATTCATACGTCTTCTCCATATTCAGCCTCGAAAGCAAGCGCCGACTTATTGGCGTTAGCTTATCACAGGACATATAAGCTGCCAGTGACAATTAGTCGATGCTCCAATAATTACGGACCCTACCACTTTCCAGAGAAGTTGATTCCGCTGATGATTACTAATGCTCTTAGTAATAAACCTTTGCCAGTCTATGGCGAAGGGCTGAATGTTCGTGACTGGCTCTATGTTGAAGACCATTGCAAGGCTATCGCTCTCATTCTCGAAAAAGGAAAAACCGGCGAGATATATAATATTGGCGGCCATAATGAGATGAGAAATATCGACATAGTGAGGCTAATACTAAAAGAACTCGGCAAGCCAGAAAGCCTGATCACTTACGTCAAAGACCGTGCTGGGCATGATTTGCGCTATGCCATAGACCCCACGAGAATCCATAATGAACTGGGATGGTTGCCTGAGACAAAATTTGAATATGGCATCAAGGTAACAATCGACTGGTATCTCAATAATCGCCAGTGGTGGCAGCGTATTATGAATGGAGAATACCAGAATTACTATAAGAAGATGTATGAGGAGAGAGAGCTCAAATGAAAGGTATTGTTTTAGCCGGAGGCAACGGCACTCGCCTCTACCCGCTAACGACGATTATAAGCAAACAACTGCTCCCGGTTTATGACAAACCGATGGTGTATTATCCGTTGTCTGTTTTAATGCTGGCAGGCATTAGAGATATATTATTGATAAGTACTCCTACCGACTTGCCCAACTTTGAGCGCTTGCTCGGCGATGGGTCGCGTTATGGCATAAACCTCTCCTATAAGATTCAGTTGAATCCCGGCGGACTGGCACAAGCATTTACCCTGGGGAACGAATTTATTGGCTCTGATTGTTGCGCCATGGTTCTCGGCGACAACATTTTCTATGGGAATGGCTTGGGTTCTCTGCTAAAAGCGGCAGTCAAGAACGCCGATGAAAACCACCACGCCACTGTTTTCGGCTATTACGTCGATGATCCTGAAAGGTTTGGTGTGGTGGAATTCGATGAAGACGGAAAAGCTATCAGCTTAGAGGAAAAGCCAAAGCGCCCAAAATCTAACTACGCTGTCACGGGCCTCTATTTCTACGACAATCGCTGCGTGGAGTTTGCAACAAATCAGAAGCCATCCACCAGGGGAGAATTGGAAATAACAGACCTCAATAATACATATTTAAAAGCAGGGGCGTTGGATGTAACCTTGCTCGGTCGGGGATTTGCCTGGCTTGATACGGGTACTCCCGAAAGTCTGCTTGACGCTGGCGACTTCGTTCATACTGTAGAAAAACGCCAGGGAGTAAAAATAAGTGTCATTGAAGAAATCGCCTACAGAAACGGCTGGATTGACAGGGAACAACTGGAAAAATCCGCGACGGCTTATGGCAATTCCACATATGGTTCCTATCTAAGAAAAGTATTGTTTGGAGGTATCCGCTATTGAAAATATTTGTAACCGGGATAAAAGGCCAATTAGGTTCTGAAGTGGTGAAATTGCTTGGCAACTCCACCATCGGCGTGGATGTGGATGAGATAGATTTGTCTGCTGCCGAGTCGGTGCCCGCGATTTACGACGGCATAGACGCCGTGATTCATTGCGCGGCTTATACTGCGGTGGATAAGGCTGAAAGCGACCCTGTTCTCGCCAGGGCAATAAATGCGAATGGTACCAGAAAAATAGCGGAGTTCGCCAAGCGCAATAACGCAAAGCTTATTTATATAAGTACAGATTATGTCTTTGACGGAGAAAAAGATGGCATATACGAACCGGATGATATCGTGAATCCTCAGAGTGTATATGGCAGCACTAAACTCGGCGGCGAATTGGCCGTAAAAGGATTGCTTAATAGATACTTCATCGTCCGCACTTCGTGGGTCTTTGGCAAGGGTAATAACTTTGTAAAGACAATGCTCCGGTTGGCTGATACTCAGTCGGAAATCAGTGTGGTCAGCGACCAAGTCGGCAGTCCGACTTACGCGGCGGATTTGGCAAAGTTGCTTGTAGAGATGATTAAAACGGAGAAATACGGTACTTATCACGCCACCAATGAAGGGTTCTGTTCTTGGTATGATTTTGCCTGTGAAATATTCCGTCGCGCCGGGAAAACTATGAAAGTAAATCCGATTTCCACAGAGCAATATCCTGCTCCGGCAAAAAGACCGAGGAATTCTCGATTGTCAAAACAAAAATTGGCAGATAGCGGATTCAAACTTCTACCGGATTGGCAGAACGCTTTAGAAAGGTACTTGAAAGAGCTATGAAGATGACAGAAACCACGCTTTCGGGTGTATATGTCATAGAACCGCAGGTATTCGGAGATCATCGCGGGTGGTTCTTTGAGAGTTTCTCCGAACAGAAGGAAAAAGACATCGTCAAGGATACTTTCGTTCAGGACAATCACTCGTCTTCTGCTCAAAAAGGCACTTTGCGCGGATTGCACTTTCAACAAAACCCTCACGCGCAGAGCAAAATCGTGCGGTGCACGAGAGGCAAGATTTTGGACATTGCGGTTGATATCCGCAAAGGCTCTCCGAATTATAGGAAATGGGTAGCGATAGAGTTGTCAGCCGATAATTTTAAGCAACTCTATATACCTGCGGGGTTCGCTCACGGTTTTTTGACCCTGACCGAGGATGTGGAAATCCAGTATAAGGCAAGCGACTACTATACGCCTGACTGCGATAGGAGCATAAAGTGGAATGATCCGACAATTGGAGTTGAGTGGAACATAGAAAAACCTATTCTATCGACAAAGGATCAAAATGCTCCATTGCTAGATGATAGCGATTGCAATTTTTGAGCGTACACGACTTCAATAAATTTAGAAAATCCTGGTACAATCCTTTGAGGTCGAGAATAGAGATTGGGAGAACATGACCTGCACTTCGGCTTCTTGCAGGATGAAAAATCCTCCTGCTTGACTATCTCCTTAGTTTGAATACGATGCACGAGATTTGACAGTTAAAGGTGTGGACAGAATCCTGGGCCAAATAGGCGCAAGAGAGAGTCTATGTGTACGTACCAAGATCGAATGGTGGCCATTCAATTCTACGTTCGATTGATTGGATAAGCTACACTAAAATACATAAAAGATTTGTGGTTGAAAAGCGGGCGCGACGAAGCTACGGCGAGAAGAAGAAAATGCAATCAGACCACGAGGCGATTAGTTCGAGTCACGAAAAGGATAACCGACAGTGTCCCAGCCGTCGTAGAATTTGAAGAAGGAGAGACAGCACCGAAAGGACCTGATATACTTGAATTGCAAAAAGCAAGGGATCAGGAGAAGAAGGAGCTGTCTCAGGATGAAAGTATACCAGAGGGGCGGGAAGGACGTCAAGGGAGCGGTCAAGGTTATAGACTGCGAGAAGGTAATAGAATGCGCAACGGAAGGGTTGATGGGGTTGGCACTCGAACTCGGGCTAGAAGTGGTGCGACAGATGTTGGAAGAAGACGCGACGGCGCTGGCGGGGCGGAAGGGGAAACACAACGCGGAGCGGGTAGCGTATCGGCATGGGAGCGAACGGACGAAGCTGGTGCTGGGTGGGGAGAAAGTGAGCGCGGAGCGGCCGCGGGTACGAAGCAAAGAAGGGGTGGAATTGGCGCTGCCGACGCTTAAGTTGTTCCAAGGGGAAGACCCGCTGAACGGAGCGATATTGAGGCGGCTGTTGAGCGGGGTGAGCACGCGAAAATACGCAGGGACGCTAGAGACTGTGGAGCGGGAAGTGGGGTGCGGGAGCAAGAGCGAGGTAAGCCGGCGGTTCATCGGAGAGATGAAGAAGCGAGCGGAGGAATTTTTCAAGCGGAGGATTGAGGGGAGCTATCCGGTGATCGAACTGGACGGGGTGGAGATCGACAAGATGACGGTGCTGGCGGCGCTGGGGATCGACAGGGAGGGGAAGAAGCAAATCCTAGGGATAGTCGAAGGCGGGAGCGAGAACAGCGAAGTGGCAAAGGCGCTGCTGAATGACCTCATCGAGCGCGGGTTGAACACGGAAGAGCCGAGGCTGTACATCCTGGACGGGGGGAAAGCGCTGAGGAAGGCGGTGAAGGAGGTGTTCGGCGAACGGGCGGTGATCCAGCGCTGTCAGGTGCACAAGAAGCGCAACGTGCTCGCCCATCTGCCCCAATCCGAGCAGGCGAACGTCTCAGTCGCGCTCACGAAAGCCTACCAGGAGTTCGATTACGAGAAGGCAAAATCCGCGCTCCTGCGGCTTGCGGCCGACCTCGAACACAAGTACCCCAAGGCGGCGGACAGCCTGCGCGAGGGCCTGGAAGAAACCCTGACGGCGCATCGCCTGAACGTC
>Ga0123357_10000632_pt1 | contig 34841 bp, 26 predicted proteins | sample TergutEmb28metaG_FD_89873 | JGI IMG/M metagenome (GOLD analysis project Ga0123357, IMG submission 89873) | Embiratermes neotenicus P4 segment gut microbial communities from Petit-Saut dam, French Guiana - Emb289 P4 | ecosystem: Host-associated > Arthropoda: Insects > Digestive system > Gut ... | reverse complement strand
CTTCTCGAGGCGAGGTTTAGCTTTCCACAGAGCTGGCTCGCAACCGAGGGTCGTTCGCTCGTGAAGGAGGAAGAACCAGGAAGCCTGTTGGCGACGCTTCTCACGGGATGGGCGGCTCACTCGTCCAAGCCGGTCGTGCTGCTCATCGACGAGATCGACGCGCTGGTGGGAGATACGCTGGTGTCGGTCCTGGGACAGTTGCGAACCGGCTACATTGGGCGCCCTAGACCCTTCCCTCAGTCCATCGTTCTTTGCGGCGTGCGCGACGTGCGCGACTACCGCATCCACACCTCGAAGGGCGAGATCATCACGGGTGGAAGCGCCTTCAACATCAAGACGGAGTCGATGCGGCTGGGGAACTTCTCGGAGGCCGAAGTTCGTGAACTCTACGAGCAGCACACGGCCGAGACGGGACAGATTTTCGAGGAGTCAATCTACCCGAAAGTGATGGCGCTAACGGGCGGCCAGCCTTGGCTCGTCAACGCATTGGCTCGCGAGCTCACCGAGAAGATGCCTGCGCTTCAAGACCGCTCGCGCCCCGTCACTCTCGATGACATGGATGAAGCCAAAGAGCGGCTCATTCTCCGGCGCGACACGCACCTCGACCAGCTCGTCGACAAGCTCAAAGAGCCACGCGTCCGGCGCGTCATTGAGCCCATGCTCAAAAGCGAAGAGCTGCCAGGGGTGACCACCGAAGAGGATCTCGCGTATGTCGCCGATCTCGGTCTCATCAAGCTGATTGGTCCCAGAAAAAGCCAGATAGCCAACGAGATCTACCGTGAGGTGATCCCTCGGTCGCTCAACTTCGTCACCCAGTTCAACTTGCACGGCCGCCTCGATGACACGGCCTTCCATCTTCCTGACGGCCGGCTCGACTTCCGAGGGCTACTCGCGGGTTTCCAGCAGTTCTACCGAGAGAATTCCGAGGTCTGGAACAAGCGAGCGGTCTACGAGGAGGCGGCACCGCAGCTTTTGCTGCAGGCGTGGCTGCAGCGTGTAGTCAACGGGGGCGGGCGGATCGAGCGAGAGTATGCGCTGGGAAGAGGGCGCGCAGATCTCTTCGTGCGGTTCTTTCGGCAGGTAGATGGGAAGCGCGCTGAGCAGCGATTCGTGGTGGAGATGAAGGTGAGGCGCGGCTCGCTGGAAGCGACGATCGAGCAAGGGTTGAAGCAGACCGCCAGCTACGCCGACAAGTGTCATCCCGATGAAACGCACTTGATCGTTGTCGACCCGAGCGAGACGCGAAGTTGGGACGAGAAAATCTTCGTGCAAGAGCGCAGCGCCGACAGCCACTCGATCACGGTGTGGGGCATGTGATTCGATAGCGATGATCGCAAACGGCATCTCTCGTGTGCAATCGCCTGTGCGGGCCGTTACATCAAACCGGGCGGCAGCCGCGGAGCACGACGCACGCGGTGATGCCGCCAATGCCGAGCATGATCTTCACGCCAATGTCGCCTTCGATTTTGCGCGCGGAAGTGACCACCTGCGCTGGCCGCGTAACACGCGGGTGCAAGTGCTCGCCGGCGATTCCGGTAGGAAGCGCGATGCCGGACGACAACCCCATGGCAAGCGCGGTGAGCTCCCAGCCGCCAGAGTTGGCCATGCCGTGCCCGAGCTGCCCTTTGTGCGCGGTGATGAGTGTGCGGTCGTTGATGAATTCGTCGACGAGCATAAGCTCGTTGAGATCGCCTGGCGTTCCGGTGGCGTGAAGATCGACGACAGCCACGTCTTTTGGTGTGATGTGCGCCTCGGCGAATGCGCGCGCCATGGCTCGCTTCGGACCGCTTTTCGACGGCGTGATGATGTGCTCGGCGTCCGACGAAATTGCCACCGCCTCGAGATATGCGAGCGGCACCATGCCTTTTGCCTCGCAATACGCGGCGTCGCCAATCACCCACACGCACGAGCCGCCAGACATGTGCGTTCCGCGCAGCGCCATGAATGGATAGTTCACCTCGCCCGTGCCGGGCATTAGGCGCGCGCCGTGGAACGCCGCTGCCAGCGCAGAATCGGGCCTTGGATCGGTCGAACCAACGATCGCCATTTTGGCTTCACCACGCTCGATTGCCTGCTTTCCGCAAGCGAGCGCAACGCCAAACGTCGAGCATGCCCCCACCGGCGCCCACGCCGGCCCGTGAATGCCAAGCAACATGGTGATTTGCGCGGCCGGTGAGTTTTGAATGTTCCAGATGAGATCGGCATCGACGCTCACCCACGGCGGCGGCGGACACCCGGCTTCTTCCACGAGAGCACGATGCGCACGGGCGCGCGCGCGAATGGCGGCCAAGTGACCGCTTTCGTCGTCGGTGTTCTGAATTGCGAGTTTCTCGATGTCGGCATAACGCGTGCAAAATGCATGCAGTTCGGCGGAGCGTGCTGCCCAATATTCGTTCCACATCAAAAGCGCATCGAAGCGTGCCTCGCTGTCGACAGGCAGCGATTGCGGATTGGGCGGAGGTGGCTCACGCGACTCACCCCCGAGCAGGGTCCCCGTGCCCTGCCCCGTGCCCAGGTAGTGACGAAGAGCCGTGCAGTGCTCGGGCATTGCCCAGAACTGATTCCACACGCGTGTGGCACGATCGAGCAAGCGACCGGCCTTGTAGCTCACTTTCAAATCACCAACGCCCGAACCAATGTAAACATGGCAACCTTCGTCGAGCTCTTTGATGGCAGCTTCCATTCCTGGCTGCGCACGAACAGCCTGAATGGTCGCGCCCACCGCGAACTTGACGTTGTCGCCCATCTTCTTGTCGAGGCGCACTGCATAAGGCTCGCCGTGACGATCTTTGATCCACGCCGCATAGTCTTTGAAAGCAAAGTCAGGCTCACCCACGGCGAACAGGCCCGAGCCGAGCTCGAGGCGCCCGCTTGGCGCAAGCGCCGTTGTCGCGCCGGAAAACAGCGCCTGAAACGATGCAATGTCCCGCGCGCCAGGCGCTACGATTCCCCAGCCGTAAATTCCAACGCGTCGTGCAACTGAAGAGACCACGCTCGCAGCATCCTTCCGAAGAAGAGGCCGCGTCAAATCGAAAGATAGACCGCTTTCAAGTTGGCGCGAGATCGAGGCGGCGGCGAGGAGCGGACCGGAACAGCCTCTTCCGGCTTTGAGGACCGCACCGGAGCCGCCAACGAAGAGATCGCGCCAAATCGAAAGCGGTCAGAGCGTGAAAGACACTTTTGCCGGATAGCTGCCCGGGCTCGGAAGACCAAGGCCCTGGAGCGCATCGACGATGCAGTCGACCCGCTCTGCTGCCTGCTTCGTAGATGCGCCAATGCCAAGCGCCTGGAACCTGCCGCTACCCGCGGTTGGCTGCGCCGTTGTTTTGGTTGTGGACTTGCCTCGCGTACCTTGCATGCCGCGCTTGCCTCTGCGGCCAACGGAGGCGTGAACCGCCTCGTCGGCGTTGCCAACGTCAGGCACCACGTATGCCGTCACATGAAACGAGCCTACGATGCCGGCCTTGCAAAGGTTGATAGCCTTGCGAACCGACGGAGCCCCAGCCAGAGCACTTGTGACTTTCTCGGGCCACCATGGGGTTGGCTTGCGCTCGTCGCCCGGGCCCCAACCAAAACTGTGACGCACTTCCGCCTCGCCGCCTTGGGGCTTCGGCCACGAGGAGGCTCCAAATACATTCAAAATGCACTTTTCGACTTCGCGATCGCCAAGCGTCGACTCTTCGAAATACGACGAAGTCACTTTGCCGTTCGCGTCGATGCGCAGGAAAACTTTCGCGTCGCCCGCAAGATAGTCGATTCTGTCGCGGCCTTGCTCGTGGCATGCCTCGGTTTTGTTTTCGAGCACGCGGAACACTCGCTCGACTGCGCCCTCGTCGATCGAGCCGAGCTCCTGGTAAATCACGGGTGCAGGCGGTGCTACCCCATGCGCGGATGTGATCTCGACGGGAGGCTCGGGTGACTTGGGCGGCGCTTCAGCACCGGCCCCGCATGCGGCCGTGCATAATACAACTACATGAGCCATGCGAGCCGGGAGCGACAATGAGCTTTGGGTAGGCGGTTTCACTTGAGCAGGCTCGCGGCAATCACGATGCGCTGGATTTCGCTCGTGCCTTCGTAGATTTCGGTGATGCGCGCGTCGCGGTAGTTGCGCTCGACTGGGAACTCTTGCGAATAGCCGTAGCCACCGTGAATTTGGATGGCCTTGTGTGCCACGCGCGTTGCCGTTTCACTCGCAAAAAGCTTGGCCTCGGCGCTTTGCATCGAGTGACGCGTCCCAGAATCTTTCATGGTCGCAGCGCGCCAGGTGAGAAGGCGCGCGGCGTCGAGCTCGACGGCCATGTCACTCAGCATGAACTGGATGGCCTGGTGCTGCGCGATAGGCACGCCAAAGCTTTTTCGCTCTTTCGCATAGGCAACGCTGGCATCGAAAGCGGCTCTTGCAATACCAAGCGCCTGCGAGGCAATCCCAATGCGCCCGCCGTCGAGTGTCGCCATCGCGACCTTAAAGCCTTCGCCGGCCTTGCCTAAAATGGCACTGTCAGGCACTTTGCAGTTTTCGAAAAATACCGTGCACGAGTGTGCCCCGTGAATGCCAAGTTTATGATCGGGTGATGCCTGCGTGTAACCGGGTGTGCCTTTCGGCACGACGAACGCGGTGTGCCGAACTTTCGGACCCGAACGGTCCGTCACCGCAAAAACGAGGATGAAATCGGCATGAGGCCCGTTGGTAATCCAGTTTTTCGCGCCATTGAGTACCCAGCCACCCGAGACCTTCTCGGCGTTGGTTGCCATGGTTTGTGCGTCGGAGCCGCTCATGGGCTCGGTCAGGCCAAAGCAACCAAGATTTTTGCCTTGCGCAGCGGGCACAAGAAATTCTTTTTTCTGGCTTGGCGTGCCGTATTTGTAAATGGGATCACAAAAGAGTGAATTGTTCACACTCATGATCACGCCGCATGAAGCGCACGCAGCGCTAATTTCTTCCATCACGAGCGAGTAAGAAAGCGTGTCGAGGCCGGCGCCGCCGTACTCCTGCGGAATGGCCATGCCGAGAAAGCCCAACTCGGCCATTTTCGCGATGACCTCGCCCGGCCAGCGAGAAGACTTGTCGATTTCCGCAGCCTTTGGGGCAATTTCGCGTGCTGCAAAATCACGGGCTGCATCGCGCACGAGGCGCTGCTCTTCGGTTAGGTTGAAATCCATCGTGAGTGCTTTTTAGGTTGGCAGCCGCGCGGATTCAACTGCACCGCATCCGCCAATCGAAAGCAGCCAAGATCGCTACTCGGGGTTTTTCGATTTTGATCGGCTCTTGAGGGCTCGACTCGATCTACCGTGCCTCGTGTGCATAAGACGAGGAAGAACTGATGACGAGGAGGCCGGGGACCACTACACGCCGCGCGAGATCATCTCGATCCGGCGTGTGGTACGGGCGGCATGCTCAGCGTCGCTGAAGAGTACCTGCACGAGCTCAATCCCGACGCGGATCTCAAGGTGTTTGGCCAGGAACTGAACCCGGAGTCCTACGCGGTTTGCAAAAGCGACCTGATCATCAAAGGGCAGAACCCCGAAAACATCGTGCGCGGGAATTCGTTCGACCAAGACGGGCACGCCGGCCAGCGTTTCGACTACATGCTGTCGAACCCGCCGTTTGGCGTGGACTGGAAGAACGTACAGAAGGCGGTCGAAGCCGAGCGCGATATGACTGTTCGTGAGCAACTCGTGGGACTCGATAAGGTCGCAGAGGTCGTCACCGAGGGGATCGACAAACTCCGCGAATACCGCCAGGCGCTCATCACTGCCGCTGTCACCGGCAAGATCGATGTGGGGCACACATGACCAATCCGCAGCCTCCCAAATCCGAGTTGCTCCTTTACCAAACAGAGGACGGGCGCACGCGCATCGAGTGTCGGTTCGAGGGCGAGACCGTCTGGCTCACCCAAGCGCTAATCGCCGAGTTGTTCCAGACCACGCCGCAGAATGTTACCCAGCATCTCCGTGAGATCTACGCCGAGGGTGAGCTCGACGAGGGAGCAACTTGTAAGTCGTTCTTACAAGTTCGAACCGAAGGCGCCCGACAGGTATCGCGAAGCCTGCGCTTTTACAACCTCGACGCGATTCTCGCCATCGGCTTCCGCGTGCGCAGCCACCGCGGCACGCAGTTCCGCCAGTGGGCTACCGCGCGCCTGTCGGAATACCTCGTCAAGGGCTTCACGATGGACGATGAGCGGCTCAAGAATCCGTCCGGTCCTGGCCAGCGTGACTATTTCGATGAGCTGCTCGAACGGATCCGCGACATCCGCGCGTCCGAGCGGCGCTTCTACCAAAAGGTGCTCGACATCTACGCCACCAGCATCGACTACCAGCCTGACAACGAGCTCTCGCAGCAGTTCTTCGCCACTGTGCAGAACAAGATGCACTGGGCTGTGCATGGCCACACCGCGGCCGAGATCGTCCACGAGCGCGCTGACGCGGACAAGCCGTTCATGGGCATGCAGACGACTCGGCCTGGAGGGATCATCCGCAAGGGTGACGCGGCGATCGCCAAGAACTACCTCACGGAATCGGAGCTTCAAGTGCTCCACCGCATCGTCAACGTTTACATCGAGTACGCGGAGCTGCAGGCGCTCGATCGCAAACCGATGACGATGCGCGACTGGATTGCGAAGCTCGACGACTTCCTTCGGATCTCCGGTCGTAACCTGCTCGATCACGCCGGAGCAATCTCCGCGAAGGCTGCCAAGGCAAAGGCCGAGCGGGAATATGAGCGTTACCACGCGCTTCAAGACGCGAAACCGCACCCGATTGATGCCGCATTCGAAAAGGCCGCGAAGCAGCTTCAGAAGCCCGCGCCTCGTCGGCCGAGCAAAGGACGCACATGATCGCCAAGCACACCGAGCGGGCGTTCGAGGACGCGATCGAGCACCACCTCGTGACCATCGGTGGCTGGCACAGTGTCGCGCCCAGTGCGTTCGATCGCGAGCGGGCGCTCATCCCGTCCGAGCTCTTCGCCTTCATTGAAGCTACGCAGAGCAAGTTGTGGAGTGAACTGCGCGCGCAGCACAGTACCGGACTCGAGACCGAAGTACTCGACACGTTGGCCAAGGCACAAGCGAGCCGAGGCACGCTCGACGTGCTCCGTCACGGGTTCAAGTTCTTTGGCAAGACGATCTCGCTCGCGACGTTCAAGCCGACGCACGGGCTGAACCCCGATGTGCTGGCTGCCTACGCAGAGAACCGCCTCGCAGTCACGCGGCAGGTGCGGTTCGCACCAAGCGGCGACAAGGACGAGGATCAGTCAATCGATATGCTGCTGTCGCTCAATGGTCTGCCAATAGCGACGGTGGAACTGAAGAATCCACTCACCCAGCAGAACGTGCAGCATGCCATTGCGCAGTACCGTGCGCGGGATCCTCGGCATCGACTCTTTCAGTTCAAGCGCGGCGCGCTCGTTCACTTCGCGGTCGATCCCGATCTCGCGTACATGACCACGCTTCTGCGCGGTGGGGAAACCACCTTCCTGCCGTTCAATCGAGGTGCGCATGGAGGTGCCGGCAATCCCGAGCACCCCAGCGGCTATCGCACGGCGTACCTCTGGGAGGAGATCTGGCAGCGCGATTCCTTTCTCGACATCGTCGGGCGATTCCTGCATCTCGCCAAAGAGGAGAAACTACGCAGGGGCAAGAAGGTCGAAGAAAAGAAGATCGTCTTCCCGCGCTACCACCAGCTCGACGCGGTCCGCAAACTCGAAGCTGCCGCGCGCGTCGACGGGCCAGGCCACAGCTACTTGATCCAGCACTCGGCCGGTTCGGGCAAGTCGAACAGCATTGCGTGGCTGGCGCACCGCCTCGCGAGCCTGCACGATGCGAGCGACGAGCGCGTCTTCAATTCGGTCGTGGTCATCACTGACCGGCGCGTGCTCGACAAGCAACTCCAAGACACCATCTATCAATTCGAACACAAGCAAGGCGTCGTCGCGAAGATCGATGAGCACTCCGATCAGCTCGTCACGGCGCTCGAGAGCGGCACGCCGATCATCATCACGACGCTACAGAAGTTCCCCGTCATCCTCGACAAGATCAGCAAGTCGAAGAGCAAGCGCTACGCTCTCATCGTCGACGAGGCACACAGCTCGCAGACCGGCGAATCGGCACGCAAGATGAAGCAGGTGCTCGCGGTGATCTCGCTCGAGGAAGCAGCAGCAGCTGATGCAACAAGCGACGAGGATGACTCCGAGGATCGGGTGACGGCGGCGATGGCCTCGCGCGGACGGCAGAAAAACCTGTCGTACTTCGCCTTCACCGCAACGCCGAAAGCCAAGACGCTCGAGATCTTCGGCACCCGCGACGCCGAAGGGAAGCCGCACCCGTTCCACCTCTACTCGATGCGCCAGGCCATCGAGGAGGGCTTCATCCTCGACGTGCTCAAGAGTTACACGACGTACAAGGCGTATTACCGAATCGTGAAGAAGACCGAGGACGATCCACGCGTGCCGAAGAAAGAAGCGACGCGACAGCTCGCGCGCTTCATGAGTCTGCACCCGCACAACGTCGCGCAGAAGACCGAGGTGATGGTCGAACACTTCCGCGCGAAGGTCCGGCACAAGATCGGCGGACGCGCCAAGGCGATGCTCGTCACGAGCTCACGACTGCACGCGATTCGCTATAAGCAAGCGTTCGAGGCGTACCTGAAAGAGAAGGGCTACAGCGACATCGGCGTGCTCGTCGCGTTCTCGGGCGCGGTGAAGGATCCCGACACGGGCATCGAGCTTACCGAGCCCGGGATGAACGTCGACAAGAGCGGCAAACACATCTCCGAAGCTGGTCTCACGGGTGCATTCGACGGGGACGATTTTCAGATCCTGCTCGTCGCGAACAAGTACCAGACCGGCTTCGACCAACCGCTGCTCCACACGATGTACGTCGACAAGCGGCTGTCGGGCGTGCAGGCCGTGCAGACGCTCTCGCGCCTAAATCGCACCGCACCCGGCAAGACGGACACATTCGTCCTCGACTTCGTGAACGACACCGAAGAAATCCAGCGAAGTTTCCAGCCCTACTACGAAGCGACGACCGTCGCCGAGACGGCCGATCCACAGCAGCTCTACGATCTCGCCCACAGGCTCGAAGAGGCGCAGGTCTTTTGGCGGTCGGAGGTCGATGCGTTCTGCAAAGTGTTCTTCTCGCCGCGTGCAAAGCAAACCGTGCATGACCAGGCCGAGATGAACCGCCACTTGAACCCTGGCGTCGATCGGTTCAAGGCGCTCGAAGAAAAGCCACGCGACGAGTTCAAGAACGCCCTCGGTGCATTCGTACGCCTCTACGCCTTCCTCTCGCAGATCATGCCGTTCTCAGACCCCGACCTCGAGAAGCTCTACACGTTTGCGCGCTTCTTCGAGGCCAAGCTGCCGCAGGATCCGAGGAAGAACCCGCTGCAACTCGATGGCGATGTCGCGCTCAAGTATTACCGGCTCGACAAGGCGAGTGAGGGATCCATCATCATGCTCCTCGCTGAACCATCTGGCGTGTTATATGGCGCAACGGAGGTTGGCACCAAGAAGGCCAGAGACGACGAGGCGCAACTCTCCGAGATCATCGAGGTGCTCAATGACCGCTTCGGCACTGAGTTCAAACGGGACGATGAGATCCTCTTCGACCAGTTCGTCGCCGCGGCCAATCTCGATGACGAGGTGGTCCAGCGCGCGAAGGCCAACCCGTTCGACAACTTCGCTCTAGCAATGAAAGACAAGGTCGATGGATTGATGGTCGATCGCATGGACCAGAATCAGGAGATCGTCACCCGCTATTTGAACGACTTGCAGTTCAAGGACCTGGCGTTCCGATTGTTGGTGAGGCGGATTTATGACGAGATTCGGGGCGGGAAGAGTGAGGCGAAGGGCATGTGATGTAAGCTCACCTCAAAGATGAGACTTCGGAAAACAAAGAGTCGATCGAAGAAAGAGATCCTCAAGGAGGATCCGTTTTGTATCTACTGTGGCGAACGGTCAACGACCGTAGACCACATGCCTCCAAAGAAAATGTTCATCCGAAAGTGGCGCCTGAGCGGAATGGAGTTCGGTTCCTGTTTCCGCTGCAACGAGGGGGCGGCGGCTGCGGATGCCGTAGCTTCGTTTCTTGCTCGCATGGGAATCCATGGGGGTAGCGAGGCGATCGATGATCTTATTAACACAATGAAGGCAAAGGCCCCCGCTGTCCTTAAAGAAATTGTGCAGAGCATCAGTGGCTCTCAAGCCATTTTCGGCCGAGCGAATGAATATCTCTATCAACCACTCCGATATGGTCGTCTGGATGGATCTGCTGTACGAGCTCATATGTCGGTGTTTGGCGCTCGATTTGGCATGGCGCTCTTCCGCCAGCTTGTTAGACGCCCATTATGTCGAGATGGAGTCGTCTACGCGCGTTGGAATCTCAACTGCGGGATTCTCGAAGAATTCCTCAACGGACTTCCCCTGGCAGGGACCCTGGAACAAGGCAAACACGATGCAAGCGACCAATTTGAGTATCAATACAATACTGACAGGAAGTATATAGCGGCTTCGTTTGCAAGATTTCAAAGAGGCTTATATATATTTTCGATTGCAGCAGACAAGCCGGAATATATCGAAGCAATCAAGCGATATCCTGTTATCGAGACAGATTCAAATATGCCTAGCGCCAGGACTGCAGTGCGCCTGCAACCTTCGGAACTCTGCTCAAGAATCGATCGCATGCTAGCGGATCAGGCTTCGGCTCGGGCAATATAAGGTTCTGAAAGACCGAATACTCATGCGTCTTCGTGGCCTTTATTCATTATCTCATCCAGTACCCCCTGCAGGGCTACCCCCCGCTCGATCATAAGACGCACGCAGGGCGAAGCTTGCCACGTGAGTTCAAGGCCTACCTGGCCCAGAGTTCGCCAAGTTCGAGCTCAATCGCGTCAAACGGTTCCGCGCGAACGAGCGCATCGTCGTGCCAGGTGCCAATGAGGCGGTAGCTTTCGCCGTCGAGTCGAAACACCTCGAGCGTTTTTATGATGGGATCGATGAGCCACGCGTGGCTTACCTTTTCACGCGCGTAAATTGGCAGCTTTTCACCTCGATCGATCGCCGCTGTCGACTTCGAAAGAATCTCGCATATCCAGTCGGGCGCAAGCGTAACAAACGCGCTGTCGGGCACTAGGGCCATGCGCTCTCGGCGCCAACCCCCTTGGTCGGACACGATCACATCGCGGCCAAGATGTAGCTCCGGTTCATCGAGCATGACCCAACCGCCTGGCCCGCCTTTGCCGCGGTTGAACGGAGGCTCGAGTTGCCCACCGAGCGTCGATGCCGCCAAGGCATGGGGAATGGCAGGTCGGGGATTCGCATAAAGAACGCCATGCAGAATCTCGCCCACCATGTTTGGTGGCAGCGCCTCGATATCCGCATACGTAGCCAGTCGCGTCGCATGTGCAGCCATGCTGTCAGCCTAGCAGTCATAGGCGCGAAGGCTGGAATTGCTGTATGAAGATCGAATCATGACAACGGCGCCGAAAGTCTCCATCATCGGGGGCGGAACCTGGGGCTCGGCGCTCGCCGCCGCGGCTGCGAACGGAGGAAGCGAGGTCGTTATGCAGTCGCGCCGCGGCTCGGGAGATTTGCGCGACTTCGGCGAACGGCTGCCCAAGGGCGTTCGTGTCGTTCGCACGGTGGCCGAAGCTGCACGTCATGGGCGACTCATCGTCATCACCGTACCGTCTGCGGTGTGCCGCAACGTCGTGCGCGATCTTGGCAATCATGTCGATGGCAGCCACTACATTGTGCACTGCGTGCGCGGCCTCGAAGGCCCCAGTCTCGAAACCATCTCGGACATTGTCCGGCACGAAACGCCCGTAAAGCGAACCGGCGCGCTGGGCGGACCCGCGCTTGCGCGCGATCTGATGGACGGACGCCCCTCGGTGAGCATCACGGGTTCGCGCTTTGTGGAAGTCAACGAGGCGGTAAGCGCCGCGTTTGGTTCGCCCGTGCTAAAAATGTATCATACACTCGATTTGCACGGCCTCGAATGGGCAAGTGCTTTGGTCGGCTGCCTCACGCTTGCGGTCGGCTATGCGCAGGCCCTTGATGTGAGCGCAGGCCTCATGGCGTCACTCATTGCACAATCGATCGATGAAGCATCGCGCATTGCGGCCGCGGCTGGCGGCGAAGAGCAAACCCTGCTCGGTCTTGCGGGTTATGGCGATTTGCTCGCCTCGATCGTCCAGGCCGAGCGCCCCGAAGTGCGTGTGGGAACAGCACTTGGCAAAGGCATGTCGCGTGAAGAGGCAATCAAGGCAGCCGGCTTGCACGTTGAGGCTCTCGAGCTCATTCCGCGCGTTGCCGAGTGGGCCGAGGCCCGCGCTGTGCACACGCCGATCTTCCACGCACTGGCCTCGGGCTTGACGAACAGCGGACAGGCGGACGCCATCGTGCGGGAGCTCATGTCCTACGGTTAGCGGGCGGCGCAGGCAATGGCAAAGACGACAAAATGGCGATACCCATGCGCTCGCGCAGCTTTCCGTACGCTTCGGACACGGTAAACGACAAGAGATCGCCGCGCTTGGTGTCTAGAGATAAATCGCTCACCGTGCGCACTTCGCTTTTGATGATTCGCAGCGCGGTTCTCAGGTCGCCCGCAAGAAGAAGCCCTGCGCGCCCGGCCGTGAGCTCGACGTGGCGAATCCAAGTATGCAAATCGAGCTTGCCGCCACGCGCCTCGAGACGCAAAACGGCTTGCTCGAGAGCAGCTTTGTCTTCGGCGGGCAGGCGCTCGCCAAGCTCGGTGACAACACGCGAAGCGCTTTCTTGAAGCTGAGGCTGAGGCGCACCGGCGGACAACCTGGGAACGATAAGGCGCACCGCAGCCATGAGCAGCGACGAGAGCGCCGGCAGAGTAGGGAAAAAAATAAGCGCGTAGTGCTCTGGTCGGCAGTAGGTGAGATGACGCCCGGCAAGGAACGCGATCTCCTGCACCGTGCGCCGCGTGCGCAAATCAGCAGCAAGGGCCACTGTGGGACGAGGCGTTGGCAACGCCGCAACGCCATCCGGCACATTCGGAAGCAGAATCAGATCAGGATGTGTGATCGACAAAACGCGCGCAGCCCACCCGAACGTGCGAACCGCAAGATCGCTTTTCGCGTTGTCTTTTTTTGTGCCAACGTCGCTAACGTCGTCGTTGCCATGATCAACACTTGCCGCTCGCTCTTCGATGGCAATCGCGATGGCCGTGGCGGAAACAGCTCGCAAAAGATCGCCAACAATGGAATCGGCGCCGGGCGCGCACAAGTATTCGTCCCACCAAGTTTCGTTCATCGCGGCCATTGGGCGGATGGGGCCTTCAGGCCGAAAGTGCTCGATCACGACTTCGTGTGTTACGTCGGCCACTGCGAGCTCTTCGAGACACGTAGCGGCAAGCCACCCGCGATCAGGACGCTGGGCACGCGCATGCAGATCGTAAAGGCACTGGTAAGTGTCCGCACGCAGCGGCGCATACACCGACACAGTCTCGAGCTCGCGCACGGACAGAGCGCGATCGCCCCGATTGGCGTACAGCTCGGCGAGTGCTGCGCGGCTCTCGGTGTCGTCGGCGTACAGATCGGTGGCGGTGCGCAGCGCTTCGATGGCGCCCGATCCATCGAGAAGGATGTCGCGACGTAGCGTGCCGAGCTTCTTGCTGATTTCCCATGCACGCTCTTTGTTGCCGGCGCCGGTGAGCCGGTCGAGCAATCGCTCATACATGTTTGCGAGCTCGGCCCACTCTTCGCGCCGCGTCCGGATTGAGATGAGCAAAGAGAGCGCGCGATCGAGCTCTGGATCTTCGTCGAGCGCAAGCTCGAGGAACGCAACGCAGCGCGGCTCGTCGCCAAGCTTATGGAGCGCGAGGTCGGCCTGACCAAAGCGGTAGGTACCCCTCTCGCGTGCACGGGACGAAGTGCGGAACAGGCCGTCGAGCACCTCGACGGCGTGCCCCCATTCGTGCTGCGCTTCGTAGAGCTGGCGCAGCTTGAGGAGAATTCCGACATGGCTCGGTCGCGCATGACGCGCATGCTCGAGCATCGCGATAGCCCTTGGCGTATCGCCCACGCGTTCTTCGAGAATGTCGGCGACTCGGCAAAGCTCGCTTGCGCGCTCGTCATCGTCGTCGAGCACTTCGGCGCGCTTGACGCGGTAAGTAACGACGCGGTCCCATTCTTTCGACTGGGTTGCGAGCGAGATGAGACTGTCGATTTCTCGCAATTTCGCGGCTTGTTCGAGTGAGAGCCGAGACTCGGAACCACGTGATGAACTCGGCGGCGGCACAGACGCGCGCGAACTCGGCGGCGGCAGAGATCCGGACGAGTCGCACGGCGGCACTAAATCTGAACCCGGCATTGCGTTGCAAGCGTACCGCTTCTCGACAGCTCTGGTGTAGTATCTTGGCAGGATCGGCCCGCTTTCGCTTCAAATCGAAAGCGGGCTACGCACTCGCGAGCTCCGTGTCGTCGGAACCGGGTGGAGGGAATGGGCTTGGAATCAAGCCGCGGCGTATTCTCCATGCTTCCCACCACTCGTGTGCAAGCAGGAGAAGCGGCGCCTGAATGATTCGCGTCGTGATCACGAGAATGAAGGCGCCGCCAATGACGGCGATGGCGAGCGGTTTCTGGCTTTGTGCGCCAATGCCATGGGAAATGGCTGCAGGCAGGAGCCCCAGCATCGCCACGAGCGTTGTCATGAAGACTGGCCGAAATCGCTTTTCGGCAGCGCCGTGCGCTGCATCATGCACGGAAAGGCCTTCCTTGTAACGCATTTGCTGAAAATACGTGACGACGAGAATCGCGTCTTGAATGGCAATTCCAAAGATAGAAATGAATCCCATGGCCGCAGACACCGAGAAATTCGTCCCCGTAATGAGCAACGCAAGCAAGGCGCCCGTGCACGCAATGGGAATATGAATGAGCACGATGACAAGGTCAATCCACAATTTGACGGCCCCGATCACAAGCAACGCAATGAGCAAAAGCGTCACCGGAACGATAATGAGCAGGCGGCGCTGCGCCTCGCGCAGCTCGTTGATCTCCCCCGACCAATCGAGGCGTTTGCCGTAGCCCATCGGGACCTTTGCTTCGACCTTCTCCTGCGCCTCCTTGACTGCGCTCTCGAGATCGCGGCCGCGGACGGAGAATTTCACCGGGGTATCGCGGTGCCCATCTTCGCGGAAAATGGTTGACGGCCCCTCGGCGAGTTCGACTTCAGCGACTTGGCCGAGCGGCACCATGAGGTTGTCGGGAGTTGCGATTTGAATCTCGCGGATCGCAGCAAGCGACATTCGGTAACGAGGCAACCAGCGAACCACGACATCGAACGATCTCTCACGCTCATAGAGTTGCGTAACAGCCTGACCGCCTAGTGCTGTTTGGACAACGGTGACGACATCGCCGCTGTTCAAACCGTAGCGGGCACAAGCTTTTCGATCCGGCGAGATTTTCACGTTCGGCTGCCCGAGCGTCGAGAATTTGCCGAGGTCGGTGATCCCGGGCACGTTTTCCAGCACATCGATGACGGCATCGGCGTTCTTCTCGTTTTCCTCGAGATCTGGGCCGAACACTTTGATCGAATTCTCGCCTTTGACGCCTGCGATCGCCTCCTGCACGTTGTCGCCGATCATCTGCGAGAAGTTGAAGACGACGCCCGGAAAGGATTCATGCAGCTCCCGGCTCAAGTCGTCGGTGAGCTTGTCTTTCGTCAGCCCGCGCCTCCATTGATCGAAAGGCTTGAGGGGGGCAAAAAGCTCGATGTTGTAAAAACCGGTGACGTCGGTACCGTCGTCGGGGCGCCCAAGCTGCGAGGTAACGGAAAGAACCTCGGGATGCGCCTGGTTTTGGGCAGTGCATGGTACATGTGGATCTTCAGGGCATCCGCGAACAATCGCACGCATTCGATCGACATACGTGGAGCTCTGCGTAAGTGAGATGCTCTTGGGTAGCGATGCGCGGATCCAAAGGTTGCCCTCTTCGAGCTTTGGCATGAACTCGCCACCAAGCAGCGGAACGAGCGCACCGCATGCAACGAACATCACGACCACGAGCGGCAAAGCGACTTTTGGATGCGAGAGAAATGCATTGGCAACCGGCGTGTAAATGCGATGCAGCCATCGCATGACCGGTGGTTCTTGATCCGTCGTGTTCGCAGGAATCAATTTCCAGGCGAGAACGGGAACCAAGGTGAGCGCAAGAAGAATCGCCGTGCCAATGGCAAACGCATACGTGCGCGCCATGGGCGAGAAGATGACACCCGACACCCCCGTCATCGTGAAAAGCGGGATGAACGAAGTTCCGATGATGAGCGTGGAGAACGCCATCGGAGTGCCGACCTCGTGCGCAGCGGCAAGAACACGCTGCTTCATCGTGCCTTTGCCGTGGGCGCCGAGGTGACGAAAAATATTCTCGATCATGATGACCGACGAGTCGACGACAATGCCAAAGTCGACCGCCCCAATCGAGATGAGGTTGGCCGACGTTTTCGTGAAAACAAGGCCTGTAAACGCGCCGAGCAGCGCAAGCGGAATCGTGACCGCGGTGATCAGCGCGGCCCGCAGATGCCCGAGAAACAAAAGCAGAACGATGGAAACGAGGCCAATGCCCACTGCCACGTTCTCCATCACGGTGTGCGTGGTGATATCGACGAGATCGCCGCGATCGTAATAAGGCTTGATCTCCATTCCGGGCGGCAGAACATGGTCTCTGCGGATCTCCTCGATTCTGGCGTGAATGCCTTCGAGGGTTGATTTCGTTTCTGCGCCGTAGCGCATGAGAATCGTGCCTTGCACGATGTCGGGGCGATCGTTGAATCCTACTCGGCCAAGACGCGGTGCTGGGCCAATCTCGACGTCAGCAACATTTTTGATGAGGACAGGTGTGCCTTGGACCGCAGCAATGACGATGTTCTCGATGTCGCGCACATTACGCAAAAGGCCGATGCCGCGAATGTCGTACGACTGCTCTCCCATCTCGAGACGCTGACCGCCCGTGTTGAGATTGGCATTCTGGACGGCTTGCACGACCTGCTGGAGAGTGACGCCGTGCCCTTTCAACCGATAGGGATCGACGCCAATATGAAATTGCTTGGTTTCGCCGCCAAAGGAAACAACGTCGATAACACCGGGAACTTGCTTGAATTGCCGCTCGAGAATCCAATCTTCCGCCGTTTTGAGCTCTTGAACGGTGTACCCCTTGCCTTCCACCGTGTAGCGAAAAATCTCGCCAATGGCGTTCCACGGTGAAATGGACGGCTGCACGCCCTGAGGCATGGTGATGAATTGTAGGCGGTTGATAACCTCTTGCCGCGCATCTTCGTATTTGGTTCCCCAATTGAAATAACATTTTACGTCGCTCAGCCCGAAAAGCGATTGCGAGCGAATGTGATCGAGGCCGGGCATTCCCGCCAGCCCCACTTCGAGCGGAATCGTGACGTAGCGCTCGGTTTCCTCTGCGCTCCAGCCTGGCGGTTGCGCAATGACCTCGACAAGCGGCGGAACGGGGTTCGGGTACGCCTCGATGTTGATTTGGGTGTACGAATAACTGCCAATTCCGACCAGGGCGAGCGCCAGCAAAATGGCAAATGCCGGCACATGCAATACGAAGCGGACGATTTTCTCGATCATTGGCTAGAGCATCCCGGACAAGAGAATGGCCCCACTGGTCACAATGACATCGCCCTTGTTGACGCCGTGTTCTACCGTGAGCCATTCGCTGCCTTCGCCTTCGTCAACCGTGACGGGCAAGCGCTCGAAACGTCGCTGATTGCCTTGGGCGCCGCGATCGAAAAATGCGACGGTCTGATCACCGAATCTTAGAACTGCGGAACGCGGGATGGCGACGGCCTTCTTCACGTCCACCGAGATCTTGACCGTTGCGAACATTTCGGGTTTCAGCGCACCATCGGGGTTGTCAAAGCTGCATCGCACCTTCGTTGCGCGCGTGTTCGTATCGAGCGAGCCGCTGATCCAATCGACTTTGCCTTCGAAGCTTCGGCCTGGCCACGACGCCACTTCGACAACGACTTTCGTGCCGAGCTTCACGCGGCGAACGTCGAACTCGAACACGTCGGAGATCACCCAGACCCTGTCGGTTTGGCCGATCGTGAAAAGTTCGACGGGGTTGCCACCGCCGTATTGGCCTGCAAGCTCCATCCCAGGAGAGACAGCCTTCATGAACACTTCGCCTTCGAGATCGGCGCGGAGCGTGTACGCCTGTCCTGTTACGTCGCCTTGCCGGAAAAGCCTTGCCTTCTGCTCGGCGCGCTCCACTTCGGCCTTTGCCTTGCGAAAGTCGTTGGCTGCACTCTCGTAGTCTTTCTGCGATGTAGCGTGGGTCTCAAGGAGCTCTTTTTGACGCTGAAATTCGTGCGCGGCGGCAACGAGATCGGCTTTCGCCTTGCCCACATCGGAAGTTGCAACACCGACATCGGGCGACTCGATGACAACGAGCGGATCGCCCTTTTTCACATGGTCGCCAAGCGTTACGAGAACCTTGGTGGTTTTTCCGGAGACCGGGGAAAAAACGTGCGCGACCTTCTGATCTTCATAGGTCACTTTCCCGTTCGTCCGAATCGTGTTGTCGACATCTTGAAAATCGACAACCTCGGTTTTGAGTTTGATTTTCGTAATCTGATCTTCGGTGAGCAGCACTTCGTTCGACGATTCGGGCGGCGGCGGTGTACCACTGGTTTTGTGGCCACAACCGCACACCCCGACGAGAAACGAAAAGAGAATGATTCGGGGTTGTGTCATCCGGACTTGCGTCATTACTGTCTCATCGGCGCTGCAAGGATTTGAGCGGGGTTGTCGTAGCGTTGAATCTGGGCAATTTTCCCATCACGAAGCCTGGCAACGTCGACCCTATACATCTTGAAAAGATTGTTCTTTTGCGCGGGAACGACGCCGAGGGGGCCGCGTTGCTCGCCCACGATGTGATACTCGACGACAACGAACGGCCCCACGCCCCACACGTTGTCGATCGACACATCGAGCTCGGCGATGCTTCTGTGCATGGCTTTGACGTAGGCGCGCGCCGCGGCCATGCCGCGCAAAGGCTCGACACTCGCGAGGCTCGCCACCTCGACGTCGTCTGTCATCGCACCGGCGTAAGTATCGGCGTCTGCGTTTTCGAATGCATCGAGCAATGCGCGCACAACCGCGACGTTCGCGCTCTCTTCGGGGCTGCGCGTCTGGTCCACCTCTTCGCGCGATGCCGCCTGAGCCACTCCAACCTGTTCAGAGGCACGTGGCAAAGCCCGAAGAGCCTTTGGGCCAATCCCTGCTTGCGCGCTCACGGCAAGCTCGTCGAAGTAAAGGCGAACGTTCGAGATGGCGCCATCGTCTTTGGTCCACAGAAGCGACAGCCCCTTGAAGGCAACGCGCTTGTGCGTGGCCTTGTGAACGCCGGTCATCACCCACTCGATGATCTGCGAATCGTGCGTGATGAGCAGCCGGCTCACCGCGAAGCTTCTTTGCTCGAATGCGCCCAGAAGGATCTGATGAGCGCGAACAACGTTGTCGCGACCAAAAACGTCCTTGAGCCCGGCAAACGCGAAGTGCGCGTCTTCGTCGAGCACCCCAGCGAGAGCGGCGCAGTCAGGTGAGGCAGGCGAAGCAAGCGCCGCAAGGTACGCGTCGGCTGCGGCACGCTCTTTCGCGGTGGCCGATGGCGGCCCCGCATCGGGCGATGGCGGGCGCGCTGCGAGCGACGCCCAATCAACCGGCGGCGGCGGCGGCCGCGTCACTGTTTCGCCAGAGCATCCCATCAACCATGAAGATGCAACATACAGGCAAAGCGTCGCGAGCGATTTTGCACCCGTGCCCATCAGAAGGTCCACCCTAGTGATGCAAGCACCCGTGGGAACACGCCGCGGTTCGCGTAGATGCGGCTTGGGAATTGCTGCGCCGGAATCGACGGATCGGTCCACATGTACTCGGCCCCTCCGCCAAGGCTCACCGCCACGCAGTCGTCGAGCAGCAACTGATAGCCAATGTCGGCCGCGATTCCATAGTCGGTGTAATGCGTTTTCGACCCGTTTTGGGCCGTTGCCGTAAGCCAGCCAACGATGAGCGAAGGACCAAGGAATAGCCCTCGCGGACCATGATCGCCGGTGTAGTACCGATAGCCAAGCTCAGTGCCGAACCCCTTGAAGCTTTGCTTGGGAACCTGCGTGGGGTTGCCTTCGTCGTCGAAGATGTAAACGGGCTCTGTGCTCGTCCATGTGTAAAACGGACTCAGCACGATCGCGTGATGGTTGACCGGTGTCACAACCACGTTCGCACTGAGCTTTCCGATGGTGAACAGCGGCAGCGGGTTCCATTCGATCGAGAGCCGCCGCCAGGGAGACGGAGCGTCATCGCGAATCGCAACATCGACCGCAGGAGCAGGCTCCGCGTTCGCAATGCATGGCGTCGTGGTAGCCACAGCCGCCATGCCAGCCAGCGCATGGATCGCGCGTACCGAACGCAATCGCCTCATCGCCCTCGCTCCATGGGCTGGCGACGCGATGGACGACGAAAGCGCCGCGAGATCACGGCCGCTAGTGCTGTGCAAGCTGCCGCTGCAACAGGCGCCCCGTCGACTTTGCCTTGCGGCATTGCGCAGGTGGTGGATCCAACGGTCGTGTCGCAAAGCCCGCCGTCACACGCGAGTGGGACCTCGGAATCGCCGCCTTCATCGGACGCGTCTCCGGCGTCGGCGTCGGTTGACGAGGTATCCGCGCCGGCGTCATCGACACCCGCATCGTCCGCGACCGCGCCGCGGGGTGAAAGCACCACAAGCAAGAGCACCACGACGATAACGATTCGTAGGGGCGTATGGCCATACGCCCCTACGGATTGCGTTTTGTTGGTTGTAGGGGCGCGATTCATCGCGCCCTCGGGATCGGCCAATGGTGCGGAGTTCATCGCAGATCCTTGGCGACCGCCGCTTCGAGCTGGAAAACGGCGGTCCAGTAATTCGAGAGCGCGTTGAAGTAGTCGTTCTTGGTCGAGATATACGTACGCAGAGCATCAAGGTAATCGGTAAGATTCGCCGCGCCCTTCTCGTACTGAGTCGCCGTGATCTCAAACGCACCACGTGCACTCTGCAATAAGCCGCCACCCGGGCGGCGAGGTCCCTCCATGCGCTCCACGGCGCTTTTCGCGATGGCGAAAGAAGCCATGCCAGTCGTTACGTCGCTCACGACTTGCGAAGTCGTCTTGGCTTGTTGCAAAGAGTTGGTGTCGTATTGGGCTTGCGCCTGGCGCGTTTCGCCTTCGAGACCATAAAAAACTGGGATAGGCGCTGAGACGCTGAAGGTGATGGCTTGCCCCTGCAGAGGGCCGTTCGTCGAAAGACCCCCGAACCCCCCCCACGCGTAATCGACTCCGAGCGTGACGTCCGGAAACTTCTGTCGCTTCACCAGGGCGATCTGCGCCTCGGCCTGCTGTTTGAGGTAGCCGAGCCCGGTGAGGTCGGGACGATGATCGAAAGCGATTCGGAGAAGTCCAATCTCGGTCGCATCCCGAAGCGAGCCCGGCACGGAGTAGTCGAGCACCTTCGTGTCAACGTCGAAGTCAGGAACGTTCCCTCGAACGCCGAGCAGAAACGCGAGTGCAACGCGCGCTGATCTTAGCGTGAACTTCGCCGTATCAACGGCCTCGTCCGCCTGAAGCTTCTGCACCTCGATGCGTTGCAGATCTCCTTCGTTGATGGCGCCCGCTTTGAACCGGTCTTGTGTTCGCTGAAGCTCGGTTGCCTGCGTTGCCGCGATGTCTTTCGCAAAGCGCAGCGCAAGTGCCGCCTGTGCAATTTGCACGTATGTGGTTTTCACCTGAAGAGCGATGGTCCGCTCGGCGTCGACGCGAGCCATCTTCGCGGCGGCAAGTGCATTGCGAGCCACCTTGAGGCGCAAATCACGCTTGCCGCTGATCGCGTCTTCGATCGCGGCCGAGTCGGTAATGCCCACGTCGTAGGTCCACGGCGGGCACGTAGCACCGTTTGCGAGGCAATCCTTTTTGCCGAACTTGGTGTTCGCGAACGTGAGGGCGTTGCCAACGCTCGCCGACACAACAGGGTTCGCGACGGCCCCGGCGATTTTCACGTCGCCTTCGGCGCTGCGTGTAGCCGCGTCAGCGATCAGAAGATCGAGCCCACGCTTGCGAAAAATCTGAAGGGCATCGTCGAGCGACAAGGTTTGTGGCAACTCGGTCGCTGCTGGAACCACATCGCGTGCGTACGCAACCGATGGAACACTCACGAGCAATACAACCAACGCCATGAGTACCGTTCGGTACGTTTCGATCGACAACCTCCTTATCGACACGGCGCCAACCTGGCACAAAAAAGAACGATTGTGTCGTTACTTTTACGTCAGCTACGTCAGCTGCAAACCCCTTCTTTTTGGGGCTTTCGGGGATTGTGGGGATTGTGACCGACTTGTCAGGTGTGCGTCACTCAACCGAACTCGGCCACGCACAATGCATGATCACTGTCGGACGTGAGTGGGGCATCGTTGAGGTAAGAGCCGTGGTAGCGAAGCTTTTCGTTTTGGATATGAAATGAGCGCACGAATCGGAACAAGCGCTCCGATACGAGCACGTGATCAATCAAAATTGGCAAGCCTTCGTGAAAGCACGAAAAGCGTTCGTCATCAGGAACGAGCGTGCCGCACGCACGCAGGTGCTCTGACTCGAGCGCCCCTCTCCCGCTTGTCCCGCGTACGATTCGCACGGGCATCGAGTCTGCGCGATCGTTCAAGTCGCCAAGCACGCAGATGCCGTGGTCTGCAAAGGCACCGAAGATGTCGTCAACGATGCTGCGCACGAAGATGGCCTCGGCCGAACGCTGCACAAAGCTTCGAAGCAAAGCCTCCATACAACCACGCGGCGACTCGTTGACGGTACCGTGGATCTCTTGCCCGTCTTGCGTTTTCAGCGGAACACCGCGGCCCGACTTGAAGTGCGCTGTGATCACGTCAATTTCACCAAGCTTCGGTGACTCGACACGAACGTGCACGACACCGCGACGCAGCGGAATGCGATCCGCAAATGGCTCGGGATCGCCCTCGCAGAATTTTGGGAAAGGCAAGTACGAGCGCGTGTGCACTTGCGACCAAAGCACTGGCAACCGTGAGAGGATTGCGCAGCCAATTCCGCGCTTGTCGCGCGTACCCATCACGGGGGCGCCGTAGTTTTGATCGGCAAGCTCGCGGGTTACGAGCCGGTTGACCAGCTCGTCGGAACCGACCTCTTGAAGCGCAACGACATCGGCGCGCGCGCGGCGCAGCTCAGACGCAACGTTGGCAATTTTGGCCTCGACGATTCCCGCTTCACCGGGCGTGCGAGCCGAAAAAAAGTCCTTGAGGTTGTAGGTGGCGATGCGCAACGTCATGCGACGAATCGAAGTCGAACGGCACTCGCTTTATACTCACTGTGATGGAGCTCCGCCAAGAATCAATCAAGTTCATTGTCGCTCATCTCGCGCACATGCGATCTGCTCACGCCGAGGTGTTGGCGCATCCCGATCTCGTCGAGCCAACGAAAGACTTTTTTCCCGACGCGTTTGCGATCGACGCGCACAGCGTAGCGACACTCGTGCAGCGCATGGCAACGTATGCACCGCTTTCTTCCGATCTCGACATCGAAGTTGCCTTCGTTGAGCCCGAAGACGCCGAGGACACCGGGGCGTCCGCTGGCTGCTGCGGCGGCAGCTGCTCGACCACGTCGACTCAAAAAAGCAAATCGCATGGCAAATCGTGCGGCCAATCACATGACCAATCGCGTGAATTGGGCGCCACGGCAAGCGCCCGCGAAACCGAAAGTGGCTACGCGGTGCTGCTCGACGTCGCAAGCGTTTCCGACAGCGTGCTTCTCACCTCCGCGATCGCGCGTGCGCTTGGCCGCATCGTTCTGTTTGAAGCCGGCGAAGAGGTGAGCGAGCGCATCGAAGGCGCCGTTTCCGAACTCACAGCGGTCGCGTGCGGCTTGGGGGTTCTGCTTCTCAATGGCTCGTGTGTCTACAAGAAGGCGTGCAGTGGATTGCGTGAACACCACGGCACGGTTCTCAGCACGAGCGAGCTCGCGCTGGCCGTGGCGCTTTTCGTTCGCGCGACAGGCAACAAGCCATCGCAAGTGCGAAAGCACTTGCCGGCGACGCAACGAGAAGCATTCGACGATGCACTCGCATGGACGAACGACCAACCCAAAATCGTGCGCGCGCTCGCCGAGCATCCTGAAACACTCAAAGATGGCCTGTTCGATCTGGAGGAGCAAAAAGGGTTCTTCGCGCGCCTTTTTGCAGGCAACTCCAATCGTGCAACAGGCGCGCCCGAAGAAGAAAACTTTGCGATCCAACCGCACCAACCCAAAGCGCGAACGGAAGAACAGCGTCGCCGCCTGGCTGAAACAAAAGCGCTCGTTGAAGAAGCGCTCAAAGAACCGTGAGCCGCAAGTAGCAATTATTATGGATCGACGTCCGCCAGAGCCCGAATCCGAAGAAATAGCCCTCTACGTTTCGACCTACTATTCGCTCTTGCGTTCAACGGGTGAAGTACGCGTGCGGGCTTTCGAAGAAGCGCATGCCTTCAGCGGCTCGAGCCTTCACGCTGGTGCGCTCGATGACGAGGCCGACATTTCCGCGTTTGCTTACGCCGCGGCGCGACTGCCAAGCGAGATGATCGACGTCGATCTCCTTGTTCTCGGCCAGTCGCACGAGCTCTTCGAGGCTGCGGGCTACGACGTGCAAAGCTGGCAAATCAGCAAAACGCGCGGGCGCAGGCGCCCGCTTCGCTACGACGGCCACGGCACGCTCGCCGTGTTCATCGCGAGCGCAAGCGACATTGACGATCTCGTACCCATCGTCACGGCCTACCAAATCGAGTGGAACAAGATGCACACACGCATCTGGCGCACGGCGGGCAGCAAAACCAACATCGCCGAAGTGTTCGGTAACCCCATTGCGCTTGCCGAGGTTCTCGGCGTGTCAGTGCAAGATGCGCAGAAGCTCATCGACGCATTCGGCACAGCACACGCGGCAATTGGTGGCAAAGCGATTCACGACCATGCGCTCGACCTGCGCCTGCGCATCCTCGCGCCATCGTACTCGCAGTATCAGCGCGCCGCGCAACGTTGGTGGAGTGGCATCGAGCCTGCGTATGTGAAAAAAGACGAGCCTCGCCGTCCGCCGGTGTACTTCGTGTCGTCCAACACACACGCCATCGCAAACCTGGTTGGCGGCTATGCCCACGCTCACGCAAACGAAATTGTCGCTTGGGCGCGCCAACACGATCCCGAAAATCTTGGCGATGCCGTGGCGCGCGCAGCGGCTTCGAACAACCCTACCGAGCTTGCGCCGCTGCTTTATTACTTGCTCCGCGCCTACATTCATTCGGACAGCGGAAGGGCGAAACATGTACGCGCATTCGAGGCGAACAAAGGCCTCGTGCACCTGTCGGAACCCGGGCACATCGACGTCGACGCGCAAATCGCGCATCTGTCCGAGCTCGATCCAAAGCTTCTTGATCCGCGCCTAAAAATCCCTGAAATCGAGCTACTTCAGAAAAGCGACGCGGTCATTGTCAACATCGACTACCCGCTCGGTATGGCGGCGTACCATCTGCTATCGCGTCTTGCCCAAGGCGTTGGTGAGGTGCGTGGCATTTACGTCATGGGCAAAGCGGCTACGCTCAACGGCCGCGTTGGCGACGTCATGCTGAGCGGCAACGTGTACGATGAACATTCAAAAAACACGTTTCTATTTCGTAATGCATTCATCGCTCGCAACGTTGCGCCGTATCTTCGCCACGGCAGCGTTTTCGATAACCAAAAAGCCGTCACGGTGCGCTCTGCATTTCTGCAAAACAAGAAATATATGGATGCCTTTTACCGCGGTGGCTACACGGTGCTCGAAATGGAGGCGGGCCCGTTTCTCAGCGCTGCCTACGAGCTCGTGAACCCACGCCGCGTTCCGTCCAACGAAGTGGTGCACCTGTCCGCGCACACTGGTTTCGATGTTGGCATTCTCCATTACGCATCGGACACGCCGTACTCACGCCGCCATTCTCTCTTGTCGAAAAGCCTCAGTTTTTTCGGCGTCGACAGCACCTATGCATGCGCCATCGCCATCGTAAGGCGCATCATCGAGCTAGAATGTGCCCGCTTTCGAGCGGGCTCTAATCTATGCCGATAGCCAATCCAATAACTATCACGATGGCCATCGAGAGCACCATGACGAACACGAACATGAACCAGAAGAGCAGCCCACGCTTTGCCCTGCTCGGGCGCACGTCGGGCTCGATCGCGTCAGTTGGCTCAGATGGCAATCGCGGCTCGACCGGCACAGCAAGCGGCACTGCCAACGGCAGCGTTACCGGCTGCTGCGAACCAAACGCGATCGGTGGCAACGACGTGCCGCTCGATACCCCTGGCAAAATTGGGCGATCGGGAGCAACGGGCGGCGGACGGGAGCTTCCTGCTCTCGATGCATGATACACATTGTTGACGCGAAAGGGGCCCGCTGCAGGGCGTACCGTGATGCGCGCTGGCGGCCTGCTATTCGCCGCTTGCGGCCCGCTCGACGTAGGCACTTCCTCGACTTCGTCGGCCGCAAGGAATTCGATCTCCGCAGGGTCGAACGGAGGCAAAACATCATCGGAAATGCTCCTGCGCCCCGACTCGAACATATGGCCCATCGGGCGACCAGGCACACTGCGCAGCGCTGCCTGCATGGCGCGTGCGTTCGGCCAGCGCTCGGCCTTGTTGAAGGCTACAGCGCGATCGACAATGCGCACGAGCGCGGGAGACAACCCTGTCGTGACCGTGGCGAGCGAGCGCGGCTGGTAATTCGCGGCCGCCATGAGCATGGCCGCTGCGCTTTCTCCGTCGTGCACGGGGTGGCCAGAGATAAGCGTAAAAAGCGTTGCACCAGTAGCCCAAATGTCGGTCTGCGCATCGACCTCGTCACGGTTGCCAGAAGCTTGTTCGGGCGACATGAACCCAGGCGTGCCAAGCAAATAGCCTGTCGCTGTTTGCTCTTTGCGAAAGCCACTTTTCATGTGTGCGAAGCCGAAATCGAGAACTTTGAGACGGCCTTCGTTCGTCACGAAAAGGTTGTCGGGCTTGATATCACGATGAACGATGCTCTTTTCGTGTGCAGCGGCAAGCACGTCGAGCAGCTGATCGGCAACTTCGTAAACCTCGCGCAATGGCAAAGTGCCACCTTTGCGGACGCGCCGTCGCTCGAGCAGCTCGCCTTCAAGAAGCTCCATAACGAGAAACGCGAAGCCTTCTTCGGTGACATCGTCGTCGAGAATGCGCACGACACCGGGGTGGCCAACTCGGTTGGCCGCGTAGCCCTCTTGAAGAAAGCGGCTGCGGGTGTCTTCGTCGCGAGAGAACTGCGGGTGCAGCACTTTGATGGCTACGCGGCTTCCGTTCTTACGGTGAGTTGCCGCGTAGACTGTACCTACGCCGCCGCGTGCAATACGCCCGTCGATGCGCCACTTGTCCCGCAAGACACGGCCCGTCCATCGCGAAGGCTCACCCAAGTTTGACATCACTGGCAGAAAAGCGGCCCCATGCCGTTGCTTCGAAGGCTATCAAAGGTCAAAGCTATCAGAGGCCTTTCGGCCGCGCACCATGCACGCACACATACAAGCGCTACTTTAGACCGCTTTCAAGTTGACGCGAGTTCATTGTAGGGGCGAGCACGCTGCGCCCCTACAAATGCGTCCGCTGCCGAACGCGGAGCCGCCAGGATTTACGTGAGCAAGCGGGGTGGCGGGAGAAATTGAGGGATAGGCCCTAGCATTTTGTGCTCACGAACAGCACGGCACCAGCCAGGAAAATCGCAAGGCATAGAACCACAAACACAACGAACCCGACCATCGACCTCGAACCGCGCACCGATTCTGGTGGAGCCGTGGATGCAAACGGCTGCGGTCCCCACGAAGGATGCGAAAGGTGCATTGGCTGCTGAGCATTGCCTCCCCAAGTCGAGTGGCTCACGGGCTGCATCGCAGCCATGGAAGCCGCTTGCGCGCCTGGCGGTGACTCGCCTTGCATACTTTGAAAATCCCGGGGCGCCGGAACGCCGCCGAACGCCGAGCCTCCGTGTGTGACACTGCCGCCGTAACCAGCACCCATGGGCGGCATTGGCACTGTTCCTCCTTGGGCTGGGGTTCCTTGGGCCGGCGCCCAAGGTTGCGATGAAAAACTCTCGGGCAATGCTTGATTGAAAGTCGGTTCGAACTGCTCGTTCGAGACAATTTGCGGATCAACTTCGGCGCTTGGATCAGGCTCGCGACCCCACGCAAAAACGCGCGGTTGTGCAACGCCAGGCGGATCTGAGCTTGCAGAGTGCGTTTCGACCGGCACGATAAGATTTGCGGCGTCAACAGCCGCGATGTCCGCGCCAGCAACGCGCTGGCCGAGCGGAGGAGCAATGGTTGTGGCCTCGCACGGATCGACGTAGCGATTGCCACGATACGCTGCCGCAGAGTCACTTGGTAAACTTGGAACCGCAACGCTTGCCCGCGATCCGGGCGCATCCGGGACGGCCGGGCGTGGCGCGGCTTGTGGCGCAATGCCCATCATGGTTCTCGCAAGCGCACGCAGTGGGTCGGGCTGAGCGGTTTCAAGCATGGGTAGCGGGCCGGGCGGTTTGCTTGATGCCGCAGAAGGAGCAGGCACGTTCGCCACGTTCGCGAAGGCCACCGGCACAGACTTCTCGGTCGACGGTGGAGAGCTTGAAATGGACGTGGACGACGGCGCATCGGGTAGGGCGTCGAATAGCGGCACGTCGGTGGAAACGGTGCGCTCGTCGTCTTCCACGGGGCGCCAAGAGGCGGGGCGGGCTGCTTTTGGGGGCGCGTGGGGATCGCGGCCAGATTTGTTGTCGTTGTTCACGCTCGGTCCTGGTGCGCCCAGGGTTGTTGGTGCATTCGGTACGGATCGGCCCGCCAACGGCGGAACCTCATGGAGCGCACTTCGTAAAATCGGATGGTACGCGAATTCTCACAAACTTCGAGAGGGCAACGGCGGCAGAGACGGAGACACTGCGGGTTGAGTTGGCGGTGGAGTCGGGAGCGCTGCTGTCAACAGCGCTTGCGTCACGCTCCACTCGTGAGCAAACGTCGTTGCACGCGTTGGCACCCACAATGTCATCGTTTTCGTGGACACGTCAAAGCGTGCGTATGGCTCGCGTGCCTTCTCGTCGACACTGATGCGCAGCATATCCCAGACAGCGCACACCTGGTCTGTCGCGTCTGGATCGGACTCGCGCGCGGCATCGATGCCCCGCGCAACCGTTTCGAGTGCGTCGGACACCATGTTTGCGGCGTTACCTTCGTGTTCCTTCAAAAGTGCCGGATCAATGTCGTACTCGAGTGCGTGCCCTACCCGCTCGGTCACGGCATTCGACGTTGCGGCAAGGCGCGCGTCTTCCGGTGTAACGGCAATGAAAGGCATGGCGCCGGAGCCGCTGACGCACGAACTCGAAAGCACGCAAGCCCACATCATGGCTGCTACGCCAACCACGCCAACTACACGGCCCATGACAGGACAAAGTGAGCGTTTTTTCAGTGGAGCCGAGGGGGATCGAACCCCTGACCTCATCCATGCCATGGATGCGCTCTCCCAGCTGAGCTACGGCCCCGTTATTCCCGTGACGTGATTTGGGGAAGACGTCATTACTTCGGCCCGCCCTGCCTGTAAAGACCGTCAAATCGAAATGAAAAAGACCGCTTTCAAGTTGACGCGAGATCGAGGCGGCAGCGAGGACCGGACCGGAACAGCCTCCTTGCGCTTTGAGGACCGGACCGGAGCCGCCAACGAAGAGATCGCGTCAAATCGAAAGCGGTCTAGAACTTGATGCCGTTTTCGGCGCGGTGCCTCCACCACTTGTACGTGAAGATGGCGGCAGGAACGGCGACAGCCACGCAGGTGATTGGCCCAACCAGAACGCCTGCCGCAACAGCGCCCGCGGTCGTTGCCCCAGCAACGATGCCCTTCGTGCGCGACTCCGCCAATACCTCCGAACGCGTTTTGCTCATTTCAGATAATTCTATGGCGCTCGAGCATGCCTAGCAAACTTCGGAATGCGTTGGCGCGACCGAGCTGCAGAAGATGCCCGCCAGGGATTGTCATGAGCTCGCAGGCGAAGTGGCGCGCAATGCGCTCCGCATGGGACACGGGAGTGATTCGATCGTGCTCGGCGGCAACGACGAGCGCACGCGATGGTGAGATGCGAAGCGGACGCGCGAGAGGGCTCGCAATCCAGTTTGCGCGCTCGAGGGCTTCGTGCTGCGCGTTGGCGCTAAGGCCCGCGCCAAGGCGACCTTGCGCACGCGCAAAATCGGCAACGGACGCAAGAGGAATCATTGGCATGACGAAATCGATGGCCAAGCTGACCGTGGCAACGAGCGCCGAAGTGTAGCCGCCTAGACTTACGCCCATGATGCCAACGTGCGGCGCGCCGCGTTCTCGTAGCCAGCGCGCAAGCGATACGATATCGGTCACGGCTTGGCGAAAGCCTTCGTTGGTAAGGCGCGGATCGGCACTCGGAAAATTGGGGGCACCGCGCCGGTTGCCTGCGCGCGGCCCGTGCGCTGGAAGAACTGGCAACGCCACATCGAGGCCACGGCGCATAAGCCCGGTGATTGGCCACCGCATTTCTTCGACGAGCCAGTGACCTCCTTGCATGTATCCGTGAACCGCGATGACGGCTGGGCGCGGATTGCGCGTGGGGCCGAGAAAGAGGCGCGCGTAAGCCGTGCGATTCGCCACGTTCGCCATGGCTTTTGCGGCAACTTCATCGAGAAAGGGTGTGTACAGGCTTGGCCATTGGGCGTCGATTACGCCTTTTCGCACTTCGCGCAGTGTTGGGGCTGCGGGCCCGGGCTCGGGGAAAAAGGCTTCTGGGCCAGAGCCAAGCGCGCTGGCGTATGCATCGTGCACATGGGCGAGAGCATGCAAGCGTTGCTCAGCGCCCATTCTAAGGGCGCTGGCGTGGCCGCGACTCGTGCGAGCGCGAATGGCTGTTAGCGCGCCGTAGTCAACCGAGCCCGCTGCCGAACTCAGCACCTGACGCCAAGTACGCATCGATCGATGCATACTACGACGCCGCATGCTGAACGAACATGATGCCAACGGCGTGCGGCAGCGACCCTAGTAGCGGAATTTTCTATTGCAGGTGCGTCTATTTATGTGCGGCCGCTTGCCGCGTGTCAGGCCGGGTGTTACAACTGTGGCACCATGAACTTTTGCACTATAAAGAGCGTTTTACCCTTTACTTTGGTGTTTTTTTCTGGCGCGTGGATGTACGCGTGTTCGAGCTCGGACGACAGCGGTCCCGATTCTACGGACACAACCGGGACAGAAACAGGCACCGACGCGGGCACCCACACTACGGGCGACAGCGGTTCTTCAACCAGCGGCCCGCAGAATCCAATTCAGGGAGTGACAACAGCCACGGCAGTGTCCGAATTTAATGGGTTTTACGTCGACGGGCTTATTTGGGCTGACGGTTCGCTCTACGTCTCCACGCCATACAACCCACCAACAGCTATCGTGAAGTACACGCCCGGTCTCGATGACCCAACGACGCCCTATGTACCCGCCGATGGCTATGCGCTCGGCATCACGTACGACGCAACCCAGCAGAAACTGCTCTTCGCTAATTCTCCAACTATCGTGGATCTTACTACGGACCCAAAGGGTACGTTGGAGCGCACGCCGACGGGAACGGCGACGGTTACGACTGTGTCAACCACCCCCAATCCCCCGCCGTGGTGGTCGCCGAACGACGCTGTGGTTGCCAAAGACGGCACGATTTACGTGACCGATCCACTCTACCAAGTGGCAGAGGGGGATACTACCGTAATCAATGGCGTCTACAGCATAGCAACCAACGGTGCTGTCACGTTGATCGACAACTTCGGCGGCGGCGAGGACTCCCTCGTGCGGCCCAACGGCATTGGCCTTTCGCCAAAAGGTGACATTCTCTATGTCTCGCTCACAGATAAGCCCTCGGTTGTGAAATACTCAATCGATGCGAGCGGCAAAGTTAATGGGCAGAGAAATCCGTTCGTACAGCTCGAGTTAACTGCCAAACCAGATGGCTTGGGCGTTGACCAAGACGGCAACGTGTATGTGGCAACATCCACAGGCGTTCGGGTTTACAAGCCCGATGGCTCGTCGTGGGGCACAATCGCAACGTCTGGGGGGGCAGCAACGAACGTTGCCTTTGGCGGCAGTGATTTCAAAACGCTCTACATATCGACCGACGCAACCACCGGTTCGGGCCTGTTTTCCGCCCCTGTGAAGGTCGTTGGCTTGCAGCAATAGAGTAGAGTTAAGTGTGATGGCACAGATAATTATAACTGGTCTGGTGGCATCACGCGTGCGCCCGACGGCCTACGCACGATAGTTATAGGTAGCATAAACGATTGGAACGCCACCGGCAATGCTATCTACCAGCACTTCGTCGTGGCGCGCATTTGGAATTAATGCGTGTTCCTTATGGGGCGGCACAAAGGGCCGCCCCTGCCGTCAGGCGCGCCGTTGTGGACGACGAGCAGCAGGCTTCGTGGTGGCGAGCTGCTTCTTGATCGAAGAGATTTCCTCCTCGATTCGACGGTGAATCGGATCTGCGTGGCCTGCTAACTCCCGGTCGAGTTCCGCGAAGCCCTTCGCGGTCTCGGCACGATGCGCATCGACCTTGGTATCGAGTGCATCGACTTTGGTGTCGAGTGAGCCCACTCTGGTATCGAGTGCATCGACTTTGACTTCGAGGGACCCAACCTTGGTATCGAGTGCATCGACTTTGACTTCGAGGGACCCAACCTTGGTATCGAGTGCATCGACTTTGACTTCGAGGGACCCAACCTTGGTATCGAGCGCATCGACTTTGACTTCGAGGGACCCAACCTTGGTATCGAGCGCATCGACTTTGACTTCGAGGGACCCAACCTTGGTATCGAGCGCATCGACTTTGACTTCGACTGCGCGAAGATCTTCCTTCGTTGCCATCTCGGAGCGAAGCGCCTGCAGTTCGCTCTTGGTTGCCATCTCGGTACGGAGCTGCTGAATCAGCTCGACCACATCTTGAATCGTCGGCTCGGACATCGCGTTCACGGTACATGAGCGTACGGTGAACGAGCAAGTGCTCGTCATGCCTTCGACGTGCCGCGAACAGCGCGCCTCGAAGAGGCGATCGAGCTCGCATGATCATCCATGGTGGAGGCGGCACGTATGCCTGCCCGCTTGGCGAGAGCGTGTCCAGCGTGGCGGTGAGGATATGAATTAACCTGCTACCATAACTGAATGCTGTCAGAGCAATACGCAACGAGCTACTCGCACGATCCGGCGCAGCACGTGATCATTGTGGTTTGTGAAACAGGGCCGCGCTCGCCGTTGCGTGGTGAGTTGCCCGCGCGCCTGCTACTCGATGCTGCTCTGCACCTCGTTGGTATCGACGTTGCGCCCGACACCCCAGATCGACTCGTGATGATGCTCGGCGCCCACGAAAACGTCGCGCAGGTTGTCGACAACGTGCGCGTTCACATCGAAAACGGCGGCCGCACAGTCTTGCTTCACGGCCCTTTCGCAAACTTGGTGGCCGCCGGCGCAAACCCGTATGTGCCGTAGACCGATTTCACCTTGAGGCGATATCGACGTGAACCTCACCCGATTTGCTGGACAGACTGACGATACCGCAAATGCGGTTACGGAAGACTTCGAGTCAAACTCGATCACATGCCCCACACCGTGACCGCGCGGCCATCGGCACGGCGCTCTTCTACGAAGACTTTTTCGTCCCAACTGCGCTCGCTCGGGTCGACAACCATCAGGTGAGCCTCGTCCGGGGCGCACCGTTCGGCGTACCTCGCCGTCTGCGCGAGTCCTTCCTCGATCGTCGCCTCGAGCGATCGTCGCTCGCGCACGACCTTCATCTCCACCACGAATCGCTGCTCGGCCCGCTTCCCATCTACCTGTCGAAAGTACCGAACGAAGAGATCTGCGCGCCCTCTTCCCAGCGCATACTCTCGCTCGATTCGCCCGCCGCCGTTGACCACTCGCTGCAACCAGGCTTGCAGCAAAAGCTGCGGTGCTGCCTCTTCGTAGATCGCTCGCTTGTTCCAAACCTCCGAGTTCTCTCGATAGAACTGCTGGAAGCCCGCGAGCATCCCTCGGAAGTCGAGCCGGCCGTCCGCAAGAACGAAGGCCGTGCTCGGCACCTTGGCTGCGAAGTCGTCCTGGAGCATGGACGTGAGGGCTCGGGGGATGATTTCCCGATAGATCTCGTTGGCGATGCGGACCCCACTGGAGCGTTCTACCGTGATGAGTCCTAGATCAACGACATATTGGCGATCTTCGGTCGATGCCGACTGGCTCCACTCGCCGCCTTCGAGAATGGGTGCAATGACGCGCCGGACGCGTGGCTCTTTGAGCTTGTCCACGAGCTGATCGAGGTGCGTGTCGCGCCGGAGAATGAGCCGCTCCTTGGCTTCATCCACGTCATCGAGAGTGATGGGGCGCGAGCGGTCTTGGAGTCCCGGCATCTCCTGCGTCAACTCATTGGCCAACGCATTGACCAGCCAGGGCTGGCCGCCCGTCAGCGCCATCACCTTCGGATGGATCGACTCCTCGAAAACCTGCCCCGTCTCGGCCGTGTGCTGCTCGTAGAGTTCGCGGACTTCGGCCTCTGAAAAGTTTCCGAGCAGCAGCGACTTAGCCTTCACGTTGAAGGCGCTCCCCCCCGTGATGATCTCGCCCTTGGAAGTGTGGATGCGGTAGTCGCGCACGTCTCGCACGCCGCAGAGGACGACGGAATGCGGGAACGGTCTAGGGCGCCCAATGTAGCCGGTTCGCAACTGT